>Ga0209494_1000463_pt1 | contig 17805 bp, 15 predicted proteins | sample EN1Hudseemescosm_FD_184628 | JGI IMG/M metagenome (GOLD analysis project Ga0209494, IMG submission 184628) | Methane-oxidizing microbial communities from mesocosms in the Hudson Canyon - EN1B Hudson Canyon (SPAdes) (version 2) | ecosystem: Environmental > Aquatic > Marine > Cold seeps | place... | reverse complement strand
CCCGATAAGCTTATTTTTATAAGCAAATTATCATGATTGGGTATGAATATTTTTATGATATCCCTTAGGAGCGAGGATTCAATAATCCCCGACTCCTTAGGTTTTTTCCTGAGTTTTAATAAACTGCTCAAATTCTTCCAGTGGTAGCGGCTTGCTAAAGAAATAGCCCTGAGCGTATCGACATTGCTGATCTAGCAAATCTAATTGTTGTTGATTTTCAACCCCGGTCGCAACCACTTTAATCCCCAGTTTATTGGCCAAAATAATCATGGTTTCTACTAAAATGGCATGAGTAGGGTCACTGAGCATCTTGTGGATATATGAACGGTCGATTTTAATCACGTCAATAGGAAAATTCTTCAAGTAGCTTAAAGACGAGTAGCCCGTACCAAAGCTATCTAGTGAAAATTGTATACCTTTCTGTTTCAGTTTTTCAATACTGTTTAGGTGGCTGTTCTGCTCCCCAAGGAAGATTTTCTCAGGTATCTCAAAGGTAATGTTTTGTGGGGAAATTTTTTTACTCTTTAATATTTTTAACCATTCAACATGGCATTCAGACAGACTGTATTGAGCAACGGATTGATTTAATGAAATATGAATAGGCGGCAAGCCTAATTTTGACCAGCGTTGCATATTACTGGCAATTTCTTTGATGACCCAGTTGCCAATTTCATGAATAAGGCCACTTTCTTCTGCGATTGGAATAAAATCAGTTAAAGGAATAAAGCCTAATTCTGGGTGTTGCCAGCGTAACAAGGTTTCTGCACTCGCGACTTCCTTGCTATGAAGATCAATGATGGGTTGATAATGTAATGTAAATTCTTGATTAAGTATTGCAGATCGCATATCGGCAATCAGTTTTAGGCGTTTTTCAGTTTTATCTTGTAATGCCTGGGTATAGTAGGAATAGCTATTATCACCACTGCTTTTAGCTATATACATCGCACTGTCAGCATTTCTTTGTAGGGTCTCCATATCTTCACCATCATCGGGGAAGATACTAATACCAATACTGCCTGAGATAAAAATTTCTTGTTGCTCGATCAGTAACGGGATTTTAAATGAGTTGAAAATATTTCTAGAAATTAATTCAGCATCTGTGGTTTTTTCAAGCTCCGGTATAATCACGCAAAATTCATCCCCCCCCAAGCGAGCCACGGTATCTGAACTTCTCACCACGGACAATAGTTTTTTGGCCGTTTCTTGTAGCAGGATGTCGCCTACATGATGACCTAAATTATCATTAATCCACTTAAACTTATTTAGATCAAGCAACATTAAAGCCAGTTTTTTCTTGTTGCGCTTAGTTTGTTTTATGGCGCGGCTTAGTCTATCGACAAACAAAGTGCGATTAGGTAACTGGGTTAATGGATCATAATTAGCCTGGAGTTTTATAGATTCTTCAGCCGCTTTTTGTTGGCTGATATCTCTTAATACAGAAATAGATTGCTCAATTTTCCCGACATCATCCGTTAAGCTATAAATAGATTGCCAGACGGGAATTGGGTTGCCATTCTGGTGATAAATTGACACTTCACCTTGCCAGAAATGTTTGCTCTTTAGTGTGTCTGCAACGGTAGTAAAAAATTCACTGTCAAACTGTTCTGTATTTATAATATTGCTTTTTTTACTGAGGATATCAGCTTCAGAATGACCTGTGATATGGCAGAATGCTTGGTTCACTGAAATAATTGTGTTTTCAGTATCGGTAATAAAAACACCATCTTCTGTGTGTTTTAAATAGGAGAGCTTTAACTGTACATTCTGGTCATTAGGGGCTGGTATACTATTGCTTTGGAAATGACCGTATAGGCGTTTTACAACCGAATGATTATCGACCTCCGCTTTTATTTCAGCATGATATTTAATACTTTGACCCTCATCAGTTAAAAAACGAAAGCTATATTGGACGGGGAGGTGAGCAAATAAACAAATATTATTCTGAGTTCTTACTTCGGCAACATCATCAAGATGGATTTTTTCTATGAATTCTTTGTAGGGGAGTGATTCTTTAGCTGCATTTTTGTTCGGAAACCAGCGCACTGTTTCGCTGGAGAGAATATATTCCCAGTAACTGGTCTGGCTGCTCTGTTTGGGCTGTGGGGTGTTTAATAGTTTTCTTTGCAGGTAATTATTTTTTGCTGGCTTTGCTTTTTTAATTTGCAGCTTGGCAGTCGCTTGAAAAATACTAAAGCTTAACTGCTCAACAAAATTCTGAATAAAGCTGTCTTTTATCACGTAATCCAGACAACCCAGATGCATCGCTTTGCTTATGAGTTGCAGGTCTTTTTCTGTGTTAACAATGATGCTCGGCAGCGAAATCTTTTGTTCTTTTAGTGTGTTAAGTAAAGAAAATGCGTTGGCATTGGGGGTGTGAAAATCAATAATTAATAAATCATAGCGTTGTTGAGAATATAACTTTGTTAGCAGTTTCTGTTCAGAGTTAACAATGGCAAGATGATAACCTTTCCATTCCAGACGCATTTTTACTTGTTTAGCGATAAAAAAATCGCTATCAAGGTAAAGAATCTGGAAAGTATTCATATATTTGCTAAGTTATTTGCTAAAACTACGATAGTGCATTTAAACAGTTTAAGCGTAATTGAGTAAAGAGAATATCTTGAGTAGCATATGATTATTTATTACTGACCAGTTGTTGAATTTGTGTGAGTAACATACTCCCTTCCGAAAAGTAGCTTTCCTTAAAACGTTGTTGATAGGTATTTTCAAAATGGCTCATCAACTGCTTGAAATCATCTTTGCTGAATTGATCAGAAAGGCTTAATGCTTTAATGGAGGTAATGGGGTCGTTAAGTTTTTTTGGAAACTGCTGTTGGTAATGCTCTGCAATGGCCAGGTGTAATTTCTTTATTTTCTCTTTGTCTGCTTCATCAAGAATAGCGATGATTAAACTATTAATATTTTTATACGCAGTTTTATCTTTAATCTGGTGGATTGTTTCCAGCGACAGCATTAAATCTTTTAGTTGGGATTCTGAAAAATCTTGCTCTAATAAAGCATAGATATGCGCTTGTTTAGCTTTTCTTTGTTTTGATGGAATCTTTGGCAGTGTAAATTGAGCAATTTGATTGTTTTCGACAGCCAATGCTGATTCAGCAGTATTGTTTTGTGCGATGCTTGCCCAGTACTGGCTAAAGTGAGGGAAGTTCTGTTCGTTTTTGAATTGACGTTTAATAATATCGGCTAAAGACGCCAGTCCACAACTGATAGAGGAATCAGGAAAGGACAACACAACAGGTGTTTGTTTAGTGACGGCTTTGTTAACACTGGGGTCAGTCGTTAAATAGCCTAGATAATGGACATCAATTTTTAAATAAGTCTTAACTGCTTTTTGGAAGCGTTTAAAAACAAGCTGGCTGGTTTGGTAATCTTCAACCCGATTAACTAAAATAAAGATGGATTTCTTTTCTTTCCTCATTACCAGCATCTTTAATAAAGCAAAGGAGTCTGTTAACGAGGTGGGTTCGGAAGTGATGATAATGACTCTATACTGTGCAGAGGCAACAAAATCTATTACGTTATTATCAATACCAGCCGCAGTATCTATCAGCAAGTAATCAAATTTCTTTTCCAGCGTTTCTAAGGATTGGGTGAGCAGAGCATTTTGTTTTTTATTTAGGTTGGTACAATCCTTTATGCCTGAAGCAGCAGGCACTATTGAAATACCTGAGGGAAGGGTAAGAATGATGTCTTCTATATTTTTTTGCCCATTTAACACATGCTCAATAGTGTAGCTGGGGCTAATCCCCATCAATATATTAATGTTTGCCAAACCTGTGTCGGCATCAAATAAGCAGACATTTAAGTTGCGCGCAACCAGAGATAATCCCAGGTTGGTTGAGATATTGGTTTTCCCAACCCCGCCTTTTCCACTACTAAAAGCAATTACTGTAGCCATGAGTCTTCTTTGAAAAAAAAATGTTAGGGCATTATATACTTTTCAGTTGTGTTTGAAATATGCAGCCTCGCTTATCTTGAGATTAATTGATTCAGGAGCGGGTAATATTGAATTCTCGATCCTTAACACTTGATTTTGTATCAAGCGGACTCCATTGATAGGTAACGACGAGTCGTTTTTTATACTAAGAACTGAGTGAACTTAAGCAATGCAAAAACAAACGAATACTATTGACGACTTATTGTCCGTATTTCCTGCTGTACAGGCTGATAAAATTAAACAGGCATTGTTATTGGTTGACCAGATCGATATATCAGCAGCGTATAGTGAAAAAAGTATTGAGGTTGCACTCATTTTAACGGCTTTGAATGTTGATATTGATACTGTTATAGCGGCTATTTTATCAGCACCCTGTATTCCTTTGACTGCACAGGCTCATGCCATAGCTGAACAATTTGGTGAGTCTGTTGCTTTACTGCTTAATGATGTCGATAGCTTAAATCAACTGCAGCTATATTCAACCACTATGGCTGATCAGCCTAGTCAGGCAGAGACATTGCGCAGAATGTTGCTTTCCATGATTAAAGATGTACGTGCGGTGTTGATTAAGTTGGCCTATCGTATTTATAGATTAAGATATTTGGCGACAGAAGATTATGATTTGCGCCGGTTTATTGCACAAGAGAGTCTGGATATTTATGCACCCATAGCGAATAGGCTAGGAGTGAGTCAGATTAAGTGGGAATTAGAGGATTTAGCCTTTCGATATTTGCATCCACAGCAATATATTAAGATGGTTAAGTCTTTAGATGCCACCAGAAATCAACGTGAACAGATTATTAATTCCTTTCAAAAAACATTATCAGAGGTTCTGAGTAGGGAGAATGTCGGGGCGGGTATTGTTGGCCGGCCTAAGCATATTTATAGTATTTGGAAAAAAACACAACGTAAAGAAATGCAAGTTGATGAGCTCTACGATTTATTGGCTGTGCGTGTGTTGGTCAAAGAATTAACTCATTGTTATGCTGTTTTAGGTCTTGTTCATGGTGAATGGCAATATATCCCTAAGGAATTCGATGATTATATATCTAACCCTAAAGGCAATGGATATCAATCATTGCATACGGTTATTATTACCCCTGAGGGGCATAGGGTAGAAGTCCAGATTAGAACTGAGCAGATGGATGAATTTGCTGAATTAGGTGTTGCTGCACATTGGCGCTATAAAGAAGGAAGTAAGCAAGATACTGCGACAGAGAAAAATATCGCTTCAATAAGGCAGTTATTATCAGAAAAAAACAGTGATGATGAGTTGGTCGAAAACTTTAAGGCTGAGTTATTTGAAGACCGAGTCTATGTGCTAAGTCCTGAAGGTAAGTTGGTTGATTTGATTAAAGGCGCAACACCATTAGATTTTGCTTACGCCATACATACGGAAGTTGGGCATCGTTGTCGAGGGGCAAAAGTAAATGGTCGCATTGTACCGTTAACCTACCAGCTGAAATCTGGAGAGCAGGTTGAGATTTTAACTGCCAAAGAAGGTGAGCCAAATCAGCATTGGATAGATTTAAATCTGGGCTACTTAAAAACGCCTCGAGCGATCACTAAAGTAAAAAATTGGTTTAATCATCAGGATGATGAAAAAAACACGGTCTCTGGCAAGGCAATTCTAGAAAATGAAATACAACAAGCCAGCATTCCTGCTTTCGATTTAAACAAAATAGTAGGGTATTTTAAAAAGCCGAGTGTCGAGCAGTTGTATCTTGCAATTGGTCGTGGAGAAATTAATACTAATCAGCTGTTAGGGGTGTTTAATAGGCCTGAAACAGAGAGGCAAAAAACAGCAAAAGTAAAAAATAAATCGGCAAAGGCAATTGTCTTGATTGATGGGATGAATAATGTAGCTAACTCCATCGCGCATTGTTGTCAGCCTGAGCAGGGTGATGAGATCATCGGCTTTATTTCACATTACAGAGGTATTACTATCCATTTAAAGGAGTGTGAAAACATAAAGCATTTATCCCGACAGCAACAAGCGCAACTTATTCATGCAAGTTGGTCTGTTGATGATGGGGTTTGAACATTATCATAAGCCCAGTTAAACATGCAAAATTAGAGCATTATTTTTTTGAAAGTTAAATCGACAGGGTTGAATTCTATAATTTAAGACCTATCTCATAGTAACTGCCATGTTATTAAAGTGTATTGGATTGATTGACAGAATGAGCTCTATTTTGAATGTTTATTTGGTATGAATATTGCTTTTTAATTTGCGTTTATTGTTATTAAAATGTTGTAAGGTTGTTTAGCATGTGTGAAAGCTAATAAAGCTGAGTATATGTATTTTATTGTTGTAAAAAAATTATTGGAGTTCTAATGGAAACCGTTGTATTGCTGATAGTGGGTTTGGTATTGGCTTATGTTGTTGTGTATACGCCTGTAAGTGGCTTGTTTGAAGTTTCTCAAGCACCTGTAAATCAAGCTGGAAAGGATGTGGCTTTAGTGGTGCCTGAAGATTCTGCACTAAAACGCCATTTTCTTAGTAACCTGAAAGCTGAAGTTGAATCAGAGTTATCTCCACGCCCAAGCTGTTCAATGCTTAAGCGACACCATGATGCCTTGGTTTCTGTAGAAATTGAAAAGCGATTACTTGCTTAATGTTACTGAATAGTTGAATGGATTGTTTTACACAGGGATGTGTATCCCCTTTTTTACAAAACCAGATGCCAAATACATAGGGTTTTAGTCACTTGTAAAACGCACTTACCGCAAAAGGCTCTAAATTTTGCTCATTATTGGTGCCTGATGCACCAAGATAAAGCGATTATTTGTGCTGTTTTGAGTCATTCGACTCTATCTGAATAGACGTTTAATAAAGCGATCAAAAAACTCATGCATGATGAGTGCAGAGAGTATTAATGTGGTGCCTGTTATTATTTTTGCTGTGAGTGGTTCGTGATTGATACTGTGACCTATATAAAGTGCCAGCACGGGCGATATCATAGGAATAAAACCAACCGTTGTTGCTGCTAAGTGGATCAGCACATAATAGTACAGGACAAAACCGATTGTGGTGGCAATAAGGCCAAGATAAGCAATAGATGCAATGTTTATCAGGGTTAAATTTTGTGGCCATATGGCGTTATCAAATATTACCCAGGTCAATAAATAAGCGGGTAGAGCAAACAGCAGTCCGCCTGTGACTTGTGTTATTGCGGGTAATTTAGCATCAATACGTTTTACCAATACGGCTGTGGCAGTTTGTAATGAGACGGCGGTTAAAACACCAAAAATGCCATAAACGGCATAAATGTTGAGCTGTAAAGCCGAGCTAAACATTACGGATAGGCCTGCAATGCCCAGAAAGTAAGAGCAAATTTTGCCAAATGTCAGGCTACGTTCTTTTAGCCAGATGGCAGCAAAAAAAGCGGTTAAAAAGGGTGATAAACCAAAAATAACGGAAACCCAGCCAGAAGGTATAAATTGAGCCCCCCAATAAACAGCGAGCATGGCGCCATACATTTGTATGGAGACTGCTAAATAAGTTATTTTGGCTTTGCGATGCGAGGGCAGTCGTTTACGACGGAGCATTAGTAATAACAGCATACAGACTACGCCAATAGTCATCCGTGATCCTGCACCAAAGATAAAGCCTGGCCCATCACCACTCCATTTAATGGCAAGTGGGGTTGTGGCCCATAAAAGAATAATGCTGATGTATGCAAGAGCTATGCGCATGTTGGTAAGATGTCAGGAAATTTCTGCTAGTAAGGAGTCAATCATATTTTGCGCTTGTTGCTGATAACTGGCGCCAAATAGATTTAGGTGATTAAGAATGTGATAGAGATTATAGAGTGTTTTACGAATTTCATATCCTGGGTGTAAAGGGTAGGAGTCATTATAAGCTTGATAGAAATGAGGGCTAAATCCCCCAAATAATTCAGTCATGGCAATATCTGTTTCTCTATCCCCATAATAGCAGGCGGGGTCATATATAACGGGTTCGCCGTGTTCACTGATTGCGGCATTGCCAGACCATAAATCACCATGAAGTAATGATGGATGAGGGGCGTAATCGGTGAAAAAATAGTCTAAAGAACTATTCAGCTTTTCACCAGATTGAATCAGTTTGCTGCTATAAGCATTTTTTTCAGCCAGAGCGAGCTGGAATCCTAAGCGCTTATGCTGCCAAAAACTGAGCCAATTATCTGAGGCGTTATTTTGTTGGGGGGTGGAACCAATGGTATTGTCTGTGTGCCAACCAAAGAAGGGCTGTTTGAATCTATGTAAAGTCGCTAGTTGTTGGCCTAATTGTTGATCTGACTGGGAGTTTCCATTAGCTAGAGTAATAGCTTCTAAAACCAGGAAAGCATGATTATTTATTACACCAGAAAGTACAGGCTTTGGGACTCTTATACTTTGTGTTTCAGTTATTTCCTTCAGTCCAGCAAACTCTGCTTCAAACATGGCTATTAAATGCGCTTGATTGAGTTTTATAAAATAGCTATTAGCTTGGCCTTGTATCAGATAGGCAGAATTGATGCAGCCACCAGAAACAGCTTGTATATTGGAGATTTTAAAAGGCTGCTTAATCGCGCGTTCAATTTGCAAGGCAATAGTTTGCCAGTCCGAATTATTAAGCATTATTTACACGCTGCTAAGTTTTATTAAGTGGCTTAAATTATAGCGTATCGTTACATGCTCCTTAAAAATTTATACTTTATTAGCTAGGCAGGCTTTAATCTCTATTAAACAAGATTGACAATTGATTCAACTTGAACCTGATTTCTACCTTTATCTTTAGCGATATACATTGCGTCATCTGCCCGTTTGATTAATGAGGCATCTGTGTCATTACCCTTGAGAGAGCTCACTCCAAGACTTGCTGTTAGTTTCAGTATATCCATACCGTAAGCAATGGTATGATTTTCAATATTACGACGTATTCTTTCTGCCATAGCGATTGCACCGTCAAGATCGGTGTCGCTTAACAGAATGACAAATTCTTCACCACCATAACGAAAAACCATATCACTACCCCGAACAGCCTCTTTAATACAGTTGGCTGCTGAGGCGAGTGCAATATCACCACATTCATGACCATACTTGTCATTGATCGCTTTAAAGTGGTCTATATCAAAGAAAATAATCGATAAACGCCGGGCATTTCTATGTGATAATTTGATCTCTCTTTGTAGTGATTCATTAAAAGAGGTTCTATTATTTGTTTTGGTTAATGGATCGGTAATCGATAATTTTAATGCCTGGTTAAACAAGGTGGCATTTCTTAATGGGTAGATTAATGAGCAAAGTAAGGATTCTAAAAGTTTGATTTCTTTGTCATCAAATCGCTGTCTGCGCATTATTTTCAGATTACCCAATTGCAGCTCTTCTACTTTCAGTGCGTAGGTACATGAATGTTTGGTTACAATCCCCTGATCTATCTTGAGATTGAATTCTTCATTCTGGTAAACAAAGCCATTATGGGGAATAAGTTCTTTTATTTTGTCGCTGAAGATATTGATTAATTCGTTAAATTCAAGGGTTGTTTGTAGTGCGCTACTAATATCGTAATGATGTAGATTAACGGCTTTAGATGCATCAAAGGTATTGTTACTTACAATGGCCAAGTTTGCAGATTCTTTGTTCATGCCTTATCCCTCGTATATCTTTTATAATTTGATACGGGTGATTAAAGCGAGTTTTATGCCATGGATTATATTTTCTTATAATTCAATAAGATGTCTTGTGTATATTTTTAATTTGTCAATTTTTTGTCTCCTGTTAGGCAAGTTATTGCCTCATTGCCCCAGCAATAATACTTCTGCCTGGGATTCACAGGAGGTTCAGCAACTCATCGTAATAATGAACACAGCCTGCCAATAAAAAGGCAGTTTTTTTGATAATACGGGTGCTAGCATTTGTATAGTGTTTTATAATTGCAGGCTTAATTTTTAAATTCCATTAATTTAGGATGTAATATGAAGAAAATTTCGTTATTTATTTCGTTGGCTTTATTCTTTTTTTCTGCTGTTGCAACTGCTCACGGGCCAGTTAGAGGGAAACTGACGGCAACACTTTTAATTGATGCACCAGCTGATAAAGTGTGGGATGTGATTAGTAACTATGATGACATGTCATGGCATCCTGCGATGGCTAGTTCAACAGCTGATAATGGCAATGAAAAAGGCTCTGTTCGAGTTTTAACTCTAAAAAATGGCGGTACGATTACTGAGAAGTTAAAAGCTTATAAAGCGGATAAAATGTCTTATAAGTATAAAATTACTGATATAAGCACAGCTAAAACGATTCAACATGCGGGAAAGGATGAAAATGTGCCTGTTTTACCTGTAGAGAATTACCAGGCAACTTTAACTGTAAAAGCTAAAGGTTCTAAATCTGTTGTGACTTGGGTTGCCACGTACTACCGAGGATATGTAAACAACAATCCACCAGAAGAATTAAATGAAGCAGCGGCTGATGCAGCTGTAACCGCTGTTTTAACTGATGGTTTAGTACATTTAGCACAAAAATTTGATTCAGGTGCTAATTCTTCAGAAGTTAAAATGACTATGAAAAGATAGTCTTTTGTGTGACTGAAAATAGAAGGGGGGGTTTTTATATAAAAATCACCCCTTTTTTTATTGATCAGGTAGTTGCTAACATTTCAGCGAGTGTAAATTAAGGGTGCAGCTTATTGATTTATAAGGATGCGTGAATATGTCCATGTAAGTTCTGCTGCAACGTCGTGTTGCAGAAGCCTGATAAATCCACAAGCGGCAGCCTCAGGAAATAATACTCTGAGTAGTTACAATATCTGATTCTGATGGTTCGAATCTTTAAGTTTGATAGGTGATGTAGAGCGGGTTTTATCCGCTATCAACATCTTTAGAAACCTGAAATTATTTCTTGAGGTTGTATTTTGAAAATTACTTTTATTTTTTTTGTTTTTAGCACACTGTTTAGTTCTTCTTTAGTGGCAAAACCTTATGCTTTTATAACGAATCAACTGGATAATTCGGTTTCTATTGTTGATACTCAGAGTAATCAGGTGGTTAATACTTTAACGGTTACAGGTAAACCCGTCGGTGTTGCTGTTAATAATGCGAAAGCACAGGTTTATATTAGTACCCCTAATGGGAATGGTTTTGCTGTTTTAGATATTAACACTCAACAACAAATCAGGCATGTAAAAGTCGGGGGTGCTTCATTGGGTATTGCTGTCGATGTGCCCGGTGAACGTGTTTTCGTGGCAGACTGGTATGAAAATACGGTGACAGTTTTTGAGACAGAAACATTTCAATTGATAAAAATAATTCAGGTAGGTAAATCACCTTCCGGAATGATGGTCAGTGCAGATAACCGATGGTTATATGTGGCTAATCGAGTGGATGATACGATTTCACAAATTGACTTATCCACGTTAAAAACTAGAAATACCACTAAAGTGGGCTTACATCCTTTTGGTTTGTCTGTCGATAAAGCAGGCCAGCGTATCTACAGCGCGAATGTAGAAAGTGATGATGTGACAATATTACAGTCAAATTATTTGAAAAAACTGGCCACAGTCAAAGTGGGTGTCAGGCCTTATGCAACAGCATTGGCATTAAATGATAGTCTGCTTTTTGTCACTAATCAGGATGATAATACGGTGTCGGTAATTGATACCGCTACATTAAAAGTTATATCCCTTATCGAAGTCGGTGAGAAACCTGAAGGGATAAGTACAGCCCCCAATGATCAGTATGTGTATGTGGCAAACTGGTTTGATAATAATGTCTCGGTAATTGATGCAAAAACATTAAAAGTGATTGATACTATTGAAACGGGTGAAGGCAGTCGAGCATTTGGTTTATTTATTTCTGAGTAATATGAATATTCCTATGCTAGACTTCAGAAAAATTATAAAAGGAGCTAAAAATGGCAGAAACAGTAGAAGAATTAACCGTTACTTATGAAGATGGTGGTATAGAGACGGTTAAGGAATTAGATAAAAAAGTATTGAGTAAAGGTGCCTGGGCAACTGTTATTTATCGTTATCAGGACTGGAATCGTACTAAAGAAGAGTATGGACCTGAAAAGTTTACTATTCGTCGTTATCAAAAACGCAATGGTGAATATTCTCAGAAATCAAAGTTTAATATTTCCAGTGAGAAGCAGGCTAAAGAGATTATTGATGCTTTAACTGATTGGCTGGCTTAAGCTTAGTTGTATATATAAGCCCCTTGTTCAAAGGGTGTTTGTGGGGTGGCTTAGGTCTTTGAGCGTAGCGAAAAAACCTAAGCCACCAAAAAACTCTCGAATAACAAACAAAAGATAATTCACACAAAGACTCAGAGACACAAAGAAGAGTAATTCTTTACCTCCGTGTCTCAGTGCCTTTGTGTGAGAATATGACATCACATGCGATAGTCAATTTGTTTATTTTTCTATCATTGCTGGCTATGGTATAGCCTGATTCGACAGTTACTTACAAGGTGTCTTTTGTTAAACAATCTTTTGAGCTTCAGAAAAAGCTTCTCTAAAATCCAGATAAACGGGCTTCTCAGAATCTAGCGTTAATTCTAATAACTTATGCTGTACCTTATATTTAATATTACCAACGGCTAAAGCACCAATCCCAATAGCCCCTTCAGGGCTAGTTAAAGCAATACTGGCATCATTAGCACCTATACCCGCAATACCTGCAGGCGGAACAGCATTAACATCACCAGCGACTTTAAGTTGTTTGGCTTCTGCTAAAACTTCATTGCTTAATACTTGAATTCCAGCTTTAGCGGTACAAAAAATAATATCGACATCCGCGATTAAGGCAGACTTTTCTTCATCAGAACCCGCAACGGAACCTGTCAGCGTACTTTGGCAGCGGCGATTGTATTCGTTAGCCACATCATTGGCGGCATCTATAGACATATGGTCCACTAGAGATACTTGTGCGCCTGCTAATGAAGCAATAACACCCGTTGCAATACCAACAGGTCCGGTGCCACCAAAAACTAAAGCCTTACAATCTTTTAGTTCTTTATTATGTTTTTCTTTAAGTTGTTTTTCTACACAAGCTACCAAAGCGGCGGCTGTGGTAAAGGCTCCACTGGGGTCGGCAAGTACAGAAATTTCGAAAGGGGGTACCATTGCCTGTTTTGCAGTATCGATCATATCCATTGCCAGTCCCATATCCCGACCACCAATAAATATCCCCGTTCTTTTTATCCCTGCCGGGCTACGAGAGAAAATGGCGTCTTGAGTTAAACCATGGATGCTGTCCAATTTAACGTTGTTATAGGGCATTAATACATCAAACCCTGTATCTACTGCCATATTGATATCGAAGGGACTATTGTTTGGCATAGGGTCAAACATGTGAAGAATACTGCGCTTTGGCATTTTACATCCTTATTTAGTTGATTTTACAATTTGACGAGCGACTTCAAAAGCATGTTCAAAATGCAGGTAAACAGGTGCTTCACTATCAATCATTTGTTTCAATAATTGGCTTTGTGTTTTGTATTTAATATTACCAATAGCTAACGCGCCTAGTCCTACCGCACCGCTTTGACTACCAGCTATTGCCTTGCCATTATCAAATGCATCTAATCCTGCGATACCTGAAGGAGGAACGGCATTAATATCAGCGGCGACTTTTAATTGAGTTGCTGAGGCAATATGTTCAGCCGTCAGTAGCTCAATACCAGCAGCACCCGTAGCAAAAACTACATCAGCTGTTTTTATATAGTCTGCTTTATCGGCGTCTGTACCCGCCTGGATATTAATTTTTCCTTCACCAAACTCTTCGTTGCATAGGTCAGCAATACGTTGTGATTTTTCTAGTTGTCTACCAATAATTCTGACATTGGCACCTGCTTGAGCAGCTAAAACAGCTGCCGCTTGTCCAACGGGGCCAGTACCGCCTAGGGCTAGTAGGGTTTTGCCTTCTAAAGTGGTGTTAAACTTTTCATCCAGTTCCTTTTCAACACAGGCAACCATACCCGCGGCAGTAGTAAAAGCACCACTTGGGTCAGCAAAAACAGACACTTGAAATGGAGGAAACATAGAGTTTTTAGCTGTTTTTAGCATGTCTCTAGCTTGTTTAGTATCTCTTCCGCCAATAAATATGCCCGTGTTTTTAAGACCTTTAGGGCTGCGAGAAAAGATAACATCTTGAACTAAGTCTTTTACTTCACTGGCTTCAACGTTTATATAGGGAATTGCTGAAACCCAGCCAGCATCCATCGCCATGTTTACATCGAATGGACTTAAGTTTTTGGCAGTGGTCAACATGTGTAAGATGAATGGTTTTTCCATGGTCTTCTCTTGAGTTAAGTGTTTTGAATAAAATTTTATTATGATTATAGTTTAAGTCCACTAGATTCAGCAAAAATTAGTGAATTTGTGTATCATTTGTTCTGAATAAACCTTTGGAGATTTGAAATATGCATAATGTGACTTTGATTAAGGGTGATGGCATAGGTCCTTCTATTATGGAAGCGGCAGTAAAAATTATTGATGCCTCTGGCGTGAACATAAACTGGGAAGAAGCTGATGCGGGTATGGCTGCTTTCGATAAACATGGCACCCCTCTTCCTGATGAAACATTAGCCTCCATAGATAAAAGCAGAGTCGCCTTTAAAGGTCCATTAACAACGCCGGTAGGTGGCGGGTTTAGAAGTATTAATGTGGCACTGCGTCAAAAATATGATTTGTATGCCAATGTGCGTCCTGCAAAAACCTGGAAAGGTGCACAATCCAAGTTTGAAGATATAGATATTGTTGTGGTTAGAGAGAATACAGAAGGACTGTATTTAGGTCTTGAACATTACTTGACCCGACATAAAGATGTGGCTGAGAGTTTAGCGGTTATCACCAAAGAAGGCTCCGAACGCATTGTGGAATATGCATTCAAATATGCAAAAGAAAATGGCCGTAAAAAAATCACCGCCTGTCATAAAGCGAATATTTTGAAGTATACCTCGGGTCTGTTTTTAGATACCGCAAGAGAAGTGGCTGCAAGATACCCTGAAATTGAATTTGATGAAATGATTATTGATGCCACCTGTATGCATATGGTGATGAATCCACATCAATTTGATGTAGTGGTAACAACCAATATGTTCGGCGATATTTTATCCGATTTAACAGCGGGTCTGGTTGGTGGTTTAGGTTTAATTCCAGGGGCAAATATTGGAGAAGATGCTTCATTATTTGAGGCTGTTCATGGTAGTGCACCCGATATTGCAGGAAAGAATATTGCCAACCCGACAGCTGTAATAATGGCGGGTGTAATGATGTTGAATCATTTGGGTGAAACGGAAGCCGCTAGCAGGATTAAAGCGGCTGTAGAACAAGTTGTTGAAGCGGGTGAGATGGTTACACCTGATTTAAATCCTGAATCAAAAGCAGGCACTATCGAAATGGCCGAAGCGATTATTGCAGCCTTGTAAAAGGTAGGGTGGGCAATGCCCACCCTACTAGAGTAAAGAATCTTGTTTTGTCTTGTTCAACAGTATTGTCAATCCTAGCTTGTAAGTAAATAATGCTCAATAAGAAAGAACAACGTCGAAAGGCATACGATGCCAGAAATGCACAGGCAAACAAGGATGACGTAAGCCAAATTATTTGTGATAAATTTATTGCACAAGCTGCTTATCAACAAGCAGAAACTATTATGTGGTATCTGCATTGTCGCTCAGAAGTCAGGACATTAAGCGCAGTTGAGTCTGAACTTGAAAAAACCAAAAAAATTGTCATTCCTTATTGCACAAAAGATCATCAAGGCCAGAATAAGCTGGGATTGTGGTGGTTACAGGATTTATCGGAATTGACTGCGGGTACCTGGGGGATTTTAGAACCCCCTGTAGATAGATGGGAAGAGCAAGGAAAAGAAGTGTCTGCTACAGAACTCGATTTGATTATGGTGCCAGGTGTTGCTTTTGATCAAGGGGGTGGTCGATTAGGCAATGGTGCTGGCTATTACGATAGATTATTACAGCAAGTTCGAGCTAAAACTTCACTTATCGGCGTCTGTTATCAATCTCAGCTATGTGAAAAGGTAGTAATGGAAAAGCATGATGTTTATATGCATGCTGTATTAACGGAAACGGGTGTTATTAGTTAAATGGATTTTAATGCTTTAAAAAAACAGCTACCAACAACACCTGCGTTTGTTATAGATGAAAATATTATTCAGACTAATTTAACAAATTTATTTGAATTAAAAAATCAATCTGCTTGTCGTTTGTTGTATTCAATAAAAGCCTTGCCTCTTGAGTCGGTATTGCTGTTGGCGAAAGATTATGTGGATGGCTTTTCTGTCAGTTCATTATTTGAAGCAAGACTGGCAAAAGAGATTTTGGCTGATAAAGGCTCTATTCATATCACTACGCCAGGTCTAAGAGATGATGAATTTAATCAGATAAGCGAGCTTTGCTCCCATATTAGTTTTAATTCATTGACCCAGTATCAGCGCTTGCATAAGCAATCTAATAAGCAAAGCAATTTGGGACTAAGACTCAATCCTAAGCTATCTTTTTCTGATGATATAAGGTTTGATCCCTGTCGGCCACACTCTAAACTCGGCGTAGATATAGAGTCGTTAACGGATATAAGCGAAAACATTGCAGGGCTACATATTCATACGGTTTTTTCTTATACGAATTATCAAGCGCTGGAAAAGACAGTTGCTTTGTTAGAACAAAAACTGGGCAATCAATTAAAACAATTGCAATGGCTGAATTTGGGAGGAGGGTATCTCTATCATCAAATAAATAATCATCAGCCGTTTATAGATTTAGTTAAAAGATTAAAAACTCGCTATGAACTAGAGGTTTTTATAGAACCAGGTAAAGCAATTGTAGGTAATGCGGGTTTTCTGGTGACTAGCGTTATCGATAGTTTTATTTCGGATGGCAAGCAAGTCGCAGTATTAGATACTTCGGTAAACCATAATCCAGAAGTCTTCGAATATCAAAAAAGCCCTGAATTACTGGAAGCCGATCAACCAGGTGAATATGCTTGTTTATTAGTGGGGTCAAGCTGTCTGGCTGGGGATGTGTTCGGAGAGTATTGTTTGAAAAAACTGCCCAAGGTAGGAGATCGTCTGGTTTTTACTCATGTGGGCGCTTATAGTTTGATTAAAGCGAATCGTTTTAATGGTTATAATTTACCCGATGTTTATTCTGTTGATGATAATAGCGTTATATCGCTGCTAACGCGGAGTACATATCAGGATTATCGTAAACAATGGTGAAAAAATGAAAGCAATTGTAATGACTGCAACGGGATCCGTGGATGGCTTGCATCTAAGCGATATTGATGAACCTGAAATAGCACGGGCAACTGAAGTAAAAATTAAAATCAAAGCGGCTGGTGTCAATCCGATTGATACCAAAGTGCGCAGGAATGGCAGTTTTTATCCTCATCCGCTACCTATTGTGCTGGGTTGTGATGGTGCTGGGGAAATTGTCGCTGTTGGTGATGATGTGGCTGACTATAAGGTGGGCGATAAAGTCTGGTACTGCCATGGTGGATTAGGCCAGGAACAAGGTAATTATGCTGAATATACTGTCATTGATAGTCGCTGGATTGCATTAAAGCCTAAAACGAGTAGCTTTGTTGAAGCGGCAGCAATGCCTCTGGTTTTAATAACTGCCTGGGGTGCATTATTTGATAAAGGGCAGCTACAGGCGAATGAAACCGTTTTAATTCATGCCGGAGCAGGTGGAGTAGGACATGTTGCTATCCAGCTAGCCAAGCTGAAAGGGGCTACCGTGATAACTACCGTCAGTTCTGTAGAAAAAGCAGCGTTTGCCAAGTCCCTAGGAGCTGATCATACAATTATTTATACCGACTGTGATGTTATTGAAGAGATTACTCGTATAACTGCCGGGAAG
>Ga0209494_1000461_pt1 | contig 17829 bp, 15 predicted proteins | sample EN1Hudseemescosm_FD_184628 | JGI IMG/M metagenome (GOLD analysis project Ga0209494, IMG submission 184628) | Methane-oxidizing microbial communities from mesocosms in the Hudson Canyon - EN1B Hudson Canyon (SPAdes) (version 2) | ecosystem: Environmental > Aquatic > Marine > Cold seeps | place... | reverse complement strand
TCATAGCCATAGGGAAACGTAGACTAAAGTTACCCTGATCTAAGTTCAGTAATTCTTGATATTCAATCTCAATATCAATAACACCCGAAGGGGCAATATTAGCCACAGAGGTGGTAAATAAGTTAGGACGTAGTTGTTCGACAAGACTGGTGCGTTTGCCCTCACTTTTTGCTTGCTCATAAATCTTTCTGGCTTGTTCTTTTTCACGAATAACCCCCTCAATGATTCGCCCACCTACTAAGATCTTCATATGATCAACAGCTGCATCTTCAGGTAACGGAAAAGCATAAGTTCCACTAATCCATTGATCACTTGGATTACTAAAACGTTGCCTGACTTTAGTTCGAGCAATCGGGCCTGTGACATCAATTAATACCCGGGTAGAAATCGTGGGTGCTACCTTATATTTATTAGGGGTATCAGTATTAAATAAGAACTCACCCTGGCGAACACTATTGATATTGGCATAGTCTGCTGCAGTGGCAACACTACAAAACAATAAAATGAAAACAGACCAAAGCTGTGGTTTTACAAATGTTCTTTTATCCATCTACCCGTCCCTAAACTAAAATTTAATAACTAAAAAGTCTGTGTTATTAAATCACTGGACGTCGTTTCAATCTTTGAGAAGTAATGGGTAAATAATGAATAAAAAATGAAACTAAAAGTGATCGAGAATATTAATTGTGTTCGGTATCGTACGGCTCAATAAGTTCTAACTTTAACCATTCAGAACAAATAAAACCCGGTTGATAAGGAGTTATTGCTTCCCCTTCTGCCAACTCTGGTTACTCAATGGGAACAAAAATATAAGGGGTTTTGTAACGGGTGTTTTGAAACAAAATAATTCCTTATTTATTAACAACGACAAGCGCGCCACTATTTTTGCGAAAGCTTGTTTTGGGCATCCCAGCCCAAGCAAGCGGCAAAAATCACGTGGCAGTTAATGCCTACGGCGCCCCAGTTCGTCCTGCGTTCGTAACACTACCTCAAATGACTAGACGGCGTTTCGGATGTAATTCCAGACCCCCTCTGGCGCTACGCACGGACGGGTGCCCAGTATTACCTACGCCTATCGCGGACTACCAGCCCTCGCTCCGCTTTCCATGGCTGGCAGCGAAAGTTATATCTCTTTGCTATTGTCGGTGCTGAATACATTATGAAAATGTTGCCTAAAGGTACGTCAATTAAAAGATCAGAGTCATATATACCTTCCATTTTCAACATATCTTATTTATCAGTTGACGATGGAAACGAAAATGTTTTACAGCGGCCATAATAAACTTTCCTGACGTCATACACGCCTGATTTGAATGACTCAAGACGATGACATGGAGGCTCAATTATTAATAAAATAAGGTGGAGTATGTTTAATGACGAATTGACATAAACTCATTATTGCAAAGTGTCGATATCTATGTATCATACCTACTCATACTTATACATAATTATTCAATATTAGCTAAACATATAATCAATATGGAGTATATAAAGTGGATCTAAAATCAGAGAAAGCAAGATCTCAGGTAGTAGGGATAGTTAAAAAAGCTCGTGATGCGCAAAGTAAAATTAATAACTACACTCAAGAGCAGGTTAATGAACTAGTAACGTCAATCTGCTGGTCTGTAGTGAAACAAGAGCGTGCGGAAGAATTGGCAAAATTAGCGGTTGATGAAGGTGAATTTGGTAATTATGACGACAAAGTTACTAAAATCAAGAATCGCTGCATAGGCACTCTGGCAGATATGGAAGAAGTTAGAACGGTTGGTATTGTTGAAGAAATTCCGGAAAAAGGCTTGATAAAAATTGCTAAGCCCGTTGGGGTTATAGCCGCGTTAATTCCAACGACAGGGCCAGATGCTACTCCACCACTCAAAACGCTATTAGCGATTAAAGGCCGTAATGCTATCATTGTAGCAGCGCATCCTCGAACACAAAAAACAACTGAACTAGCGGTTAAGTTTATGCGTGAGGCATGTGAAAAAGTAGGAGCCCCGGCAGACTTAGTTCAGGTCATCGAAAAACCTTCATTAGCAAAAACTCAACATTTAATGCAACAGGCGGATCTTGTGGTTGCCACAGGTGGCGCCGCTATGGTAAATGCAGCATATAGTTCTGGCACACCTGCTTATGGTGTTGGCGTCGGTAATGCTGTGCACATAGTTGATGAAACGGCTGATTTGGAAGATGCGGCCAATATGATCTCGTTTGCACAAAAGTTCGACTTTAAAACAAGTTGTTTAGCTGATAATGCCGTCATAACACATTTATCTGTTTATTCTGAAATGAAAGAACGCTTAAATAATCTTGGTGGTTATTTTTGTAATAATGACGAAAAAGCGGCATTACAAAAAGTGATGTGGCCAGATCCTGAAAGTCATATTCCTGCTTTAAATGTAATTGCAAAACCAGCTACTCATATTGCTCAATTAGCAAACATAAATGCACCTCTAGATTGTACGTTTTTGGTTATAGAAGAAACAGGTACTGGGCCAGATTACCCTTTTTCTGGTGAAAAATTATCATCCGTTTTAGCACTTTATAGTTATGAAGATAATATTGAAAATGCTATCCAACTGGTAAATGCCATAACTGACTACCAGGGGCAAGGACATACCTGTGGTATTCATACCAAAAATGATGCACATGCTATGAAGCTTGCTATGGAAACTAAAACTGGCAGAGTCATGATCAACCAAAATTTGAATGAAGGGGCCGGTAGCCCACGTAATGGCTTACCCTATACTCTTAGCCTAAGTTGTGGAACATGGGGAAAGAACATCACGACTGAAAATGTGAATGCCCGCCATATGGTTAACCTAACTTGGGTATCCAAGACAATTAAACCCAGCTCAATTAATAATGACTTATTATTTGGATCGCATTGGGAAAAATATGGCCAGTAACTAACACCTTACCGATAGGTTATACGTTGAAATTACTTCCACTTCTATTATAATTAAGCATATTAATGGATATTTTGGGCGCCATGTCAAATTTGAAAAAATTTCTTACCATCACGGAAGCAGCGGGTTATTTGAAGGTTAGTAAAACATCGCTAAGGCGATGGACTAATAATGGTGGCTTGCCCTGTTATCGTGTTGGTCTCAGGAATGAGCGACGATTTCTATTAAGTGATCTAGTTGTCTTCATGTCAGACTCTAGCAAGTCCATTTCGCAGGATGACAGTTCTTCTATCGTGGCGTTATCTAAATATAATCAACCGCGTAAACATGTATGTACTTATTACAAAAGTTCACGAGACCAATGGCAAAAATTTCGAACATTTTTTCTTGAGCATGTTAATAATCCAAAGTCGAAAGTTGTTTATATTTTCGCGGGAGAAGAGGCAGACGTCAAAAACTTGATAAAATTTGAGGGTCTTAACCCTGATGATTTGATCGAAAGAGGATTATTAACGCTTTGTTCTACAAATGAATCATATTTGTTAGGCAGAGAATTTGATATTGATCGGATGCTCAATTTTTGGAAGGAAATTATTAAAGATGCCACAAAAGGAGGAATCAAAAAACTTCTTCTGACTGGTGAAATGGGGTGGGCAAGTAGTGGTGCTAAGGGGTGTGAGCTCCTTATTCCTTATGAAGAGGCACTAGATAATTTTTTGCAGGGTCACGCTTGGGTGACGGTGGTGTGTCAGTACCCAGTCCACCAATTCTCTGGTTCTATTGTGTATGATAACCTTTGCATTCACACTCAGATTCAATAACCAGAGAAACTTCAAATGTATGCGGAATCTAGTTATGTCGACCAGATATTTCGTTTTCTCCATAGAATTTGGATACTATATCTAGTGGCTATTTGCATTAAGTGCATAGCCCGTTAAAATAATTAATAAAATTGTTTGCTATTGCATATTTAATTTTCAACGGAATATCCTTAAGTACTTGTTTAATCAAATAGATAGCCGAAAGCCCATCATTTCAGATGGCCTGTATACTAGTATATTGTGATTATAGTTAGAGCAATTTATTTCTTCAACATACTGCTCAATGCACCTGCAGCAACAATCATAGGTGACAACACGGGGCTGAAGGGAGGGGAATAGGCCAAATCAGCATTTTCCATATCATAACAAGTTAATGCTCCGAGTAATGCAGTTGCAGCGATGTCAATCATTTTATCTGATGCACCTTGGCCTATAACTTGCCCGCCTAATAATTGACCATTTTTTTTATCGGCAATCAATTTGACGATTACCTCTTTGCCGCCAGGATAATAACGCGCCTTATCATTCTTTTTGACCGTAACTGATTTTGGTGTAAACCCTAATTTTTTTGCGGCTGTTTCTGAAAGCCCTGTTATCGCGACATTTAAATCGAATGTTTTAAATATTGATGTGCCTAATGTACCTGGAAAATGGGCATTACCTCCTGCGGCATTATCACCAGCAACCCTACCTTGTAAATTTGCAATATCACCTAAGGGTACCCAGGTGATTTCACCAGAAACCCTATCGATGGTTTCGCAGCAATCACCAGCGGCATAGATATGTTCTAAATTTGTTTCCATTTTAGTATTTACTTTAATAGCGCCTGTTTCACCAATTGTAATACCACCTTTTTTAGCCAATTCAATATTTGGTTTAATACCAATTGCTAGCACAATAAGGTCAGTTTCAACTAGACGGCCAGATTCTATTTCAATAGAGCACGCCCTACCATTTATTCCATTAATATTTACAAGCCCATCATTTAATATGATTTCAACGTTATTCTCAATTAGATGATCATGAACCAGTTGCGCCATCTCTGGATCAAAGCGCGGTAAAATGCGATCCAGTTTTTCGACCAATGTTGTTGCTATACCCAACTCATGGAATGCTTCAGAAAGTTCTAAACCAATGTAACCTGCACCAATTATTATCACTTTTTTAGGCTTAGTCGAATCTATAGTGTATTTAAGTCGATCAAGTTCTTCAATAGACCTTAATGTAACCACACCTTGCAAATTGACTCCTTTTACAGGTGGGACAATTGCTCGCGCACCAGTCGCCAAAATGAGCCGATCATAACTAATTGTTTTTCTCGTATCCGTTTTCAGGTCTTTAACGGTTAACTGCATAGATTTGTAATCAATACTCTCTACATAGTGTTGTGTTTCAACGTTAATACCATCTCTTTTAAATTCTTCTGGCTTACGTATTACTATTTCATCTCGATTTGGAATTATTCCACTAAGTATATAAGGTAAACCGCAGGCTGAATAAGAAACTTCGGCCTCATCTTGATAAAGAATAATCTCAAGATCTGGGTTAGTTCGATGAGCCTTTGCTGCCGCCTTTGTACCCGCAGCAACGCCTCCAATAATAATTAATCGCATAATTTCTCATTTTAGTTATTGTAACCAGTGGCCATCACCCGCAAAAAAAGCAGGCTCACCACCGGTATGAATGAAAATGACTTTGCTATAGTCTTTGAATTCATCACGTTTGACACCGTCCAGATACCCGGCCATCGCTTTACCGGTATAAGTGGGATCTAATAATATTCCTTCCGTTCTAGCAAGCAATTCAATCGCTTGTTTACCCTCAATACTAGGCAATCCATACCCATCACCAATAAACCCACCCTGTACAAGGACATCTTCCATCTTGAATTTTAAATCATAACCCAGTAATTCTGCTGCTTCGGTTGCTAGCTTAGCCACTTGATAGCTAACTTCCTTAGGTTCACGGCTAACACTGTAGGCCTCCAACTTCCAAGGTAATTCTAGTAGTTTGATACCGAGCAACCAACCTGCGTAGGTTCCTCCGGAACCTAGCGCGAGGACAATCGCATCCGGTTCGCAACCTAATTTATTACATTGTTTATTCATTTCAATCACAGCGAGTACATGTCCTAGCACCCCCATTGCACAAGCTCCACCTCTAGGGATTTGATAGGTTCTACGGCCTTGGCCGTTCAACTTATTTGCGATGTTAACGATAAATGTATCTACTGAAGCGCGATCATTATCTCGGGTAAATTCACATTCAGCACCTAGCATCTGGGTTACACGATAGTTTCCATCATTGTTTAATGGCGGTTCGCCCCAGTAAACCGCTGTACAATGCATTCCCGCATAAACTGCTGCTGCTGCAGTTGCACGAACGTGGTTGGATTGGATTCCCGCGCCAGTCACTAAAGTATCTGCCCCCTTTGCTAAAGCGTCTGCAAGCATAACTTCCAAGCCACGAACTTTATTTCCACCTAGTCCGAAACTAATCAGATCGTCTCTTTTGAGCCAAATTTCAGGTCCACCAATCTTCTTCTGAAGTTTATTGGCTACAATTAAGGATGTGGGGAACTCTCCTAATGCAACCCGGGGGATTCTTTGAATTATATCTGCACTTATTGACGCTTGGGCTCGCCTGGTTTTTTTTGACATTTAAATTAATCAGAGTAATTAATACTATTAATAATAAGATCAGTCATCTCTGCGCAGACGCCAGTACTCTTTTCAAGTTTAAAAAAACCTTCTATCTCATTCGTTGTAAATCTTTTAGAAATAATTTGGTGAGCAAAGATGACTTCCTTAAAGCTTAGTTCTTGTTCACTTGCCGACATAGATGCCTTGTAAACTATCTCATGAGCGCTTTGTTTGCCTATTTTTTGCGCTAAAGCAAGCATAATTGTTTCAGCGTGAATAAAACCTTTCGTAGCATGGATGTTTTCAAGCATTTTTTTAGAATTAACCTGTAAAGACTCTAGTAGATTGGTCAGTAAATAAAGAGATTTTCCTGCAAACATAGTGGCCTCTGGAATTATTAGCCACTCACTTTTCCATGACCGACCATCACGTTCATGATCGTGTACTAAATTTTCGAGCATATGAGCGGCATGGTGACGTACTGTTTTAGATAATGTACCCAGGTGCTCGGATATTTCAGGGTTCTTTTTTTGCGGCATAGTAATGCTACCGATCGTGCCATCAACAAAGCCTTCGTTAAGTTCCCCAATTTCAGGGCGTTGTAGGTTGTAAATTTCCTGACCAATACGATCACCTGTAGAAGTAATCATGGCTAGAATATTTAACCACTCAGATAGCCTGTCGCGAGTCGATGTCCAAGAAATTAGCGGTGAATTTAAATTCAGCCTTTTCGAAAAAGTTTTTCTTACCTCTAATGCTTCTGGACCCAATGAAGAAAGACTTCCAATACCGCCCGCTAGTTGTACTACTTCCAGGCGATGTTCAATTTCTAGAAGTCGCTGACGGTGTCGATCAAATTCATCCAACCAGGTAGCTACTTTATAACCGAAAGTAATTGGAATGCCTGGTTGGCCATGGGTCCGGCCACACATTATTGTATTTCGGTGCTCTTTAGCTAGTTGAATAAGTAATTTTTCTATTTCTATTATATCGACGATATACGAACGTCTAACTTTGGATAGTACACACGACATATAAGTATCTGTAACATCTTGCACCGTAACCCCATAACATAACCATTCCCCCTCATTTTGTCCGCAACGATGTTTAATGGCATTAATCAGACCAATAAAGGAATGATTGGTTTTTTTGAAATCAGCCGCCACTTCTAATAATAGCTTTTCATCTACAGTCAATGAGTCATAAGTTCTTCTAATATCTATAGCAGCTTTTTTTGGAATTAATTTAAATTCCGCCTGAACTTCTGCAAGAATAACCATTATTTCTATCCAACCACGAATACGATTAGTTTCAGAAAAATGAGTACGTATTTTAGGCGTATTCCATGAACCGCCAAAAATAATTGAATCGGTTATATGTATTGATTCCATCATATGTGAATTTTTATTTAACCTGTTCTATCAAACTAATTTCAATCTCTACAAAATATTCTTGTTGTTTCATATTTTTTTTATGTGTATCGCTGAAGATTTGATTACATTCATTAATCATATTATTAATTGATTTAATTGATGCACTACCACGTGCTTTTTTAGACTGAATTGAATTGTCTGGGTTTAAAACTTGCTTTAGAAAATCATCAGTGATATTAATCGGCACCCCGAAAACTTCTATACTCGCCTTATGTACTTTCTGGGCGTCTAAACTTAAAATTCCTTCATCGTTATATTTTTCCGCAAGGTATCCTACTAATTTATGTGCCGCTCTAAAATCAAGACCATACTCCTGCGCTAAAGACTCCGCCAGATCTGTAGATAATGACCATCCAGACAGAACCAATTGTTTACCTCTTTTATGATTGAAATGCAGGTGTTCTAATACTTCAGTCATTAACTGCATACAATCATTTACCAACCTTATTGCATCAGGTAGTTGCGAATAAATAGAAAGCCGGTTATCTGGTTGGCCCGTTGGAGTTCTTGCTGTTGCACTTATAGATGCCAAGCTACCAATTAATTCGTTTGCAATGCTTCTAATATAAGTTAGCGCAAAGGGGTTCTTTTTCTGCGGCATGATCTTGCTCGCGCGCGCGTGCGTATCATCTAATTCAACGAGGTCGAATTCCTGAGTACAATATATCTGAAGGTCTTCTGAAAGCCTGCTTAAATTGGTAATGCTTGATGACAAGACAGCCGACAATTCAATCATTACATCAAATTGCCACATCGCATCGCGCGCATGAGTAGCAATGCCCGAAAACCCTAGTAACAACGCCATATATTCTCTGTCGTTAGTTAATATAGACCCGTTCGTACTCCCGCACCCCATTGGGCTTTTATTGACCCTGTGGAATAATTGTTCCATTCTTTCTAAATCCCTAACTAGGGGATATGCAAACGATAATAAGTAATGACCAAAAGTAGTAGGCTGGGCGGCCTGTAAATATGTATAGTCAGGCATGATCGACTTTTTGTACAGGTTTGTTAACTGTGTGATCATCTTGCCCAATTCTATTGTACTACCAGTTAACTTCAAAATTAAATTTCTAAGTACAATCAAAAATGCAGTAGTAGTAACTTCACGCCGTGCTCGTCCAGGACCTAACCAGCCAACCGACGTAGTTTGTTCAGAAAGCCAGGCTTCCCTGTTGGTATATAGATCACCTCGACTTGGTTCTAGAACAAAATTAGTTGGGCGTTTCTGTAATTTGATCAATTGAGATAAAAGCTCAGCACCTTCCTTATGCGGTATTAAACCTGTTTTTATTCCAGTGAGTGTGTAAGCTATATCGACTAGCCCCATAGCTTCAAAAAGGTGAGCTTGCTGACCTAATTCTCTTGCAAATACAATATTAACCATTGCATCTGATGGGGGTTTTTTTATGCGTGAACCAATTTCTAGGACTTGCGTCTGCGTATCTAAATCATCTTTTTTTTTTGACATTTTATTCTTTAGCTAATTATTAATTTTGCAAGATCATCTTCGGTTTGATTAGGATCCCATCGACCACTTTTGAGTAAATAATTAGTTACTTCATGCAATGTTTCAAAGCGCAAGCCATTTCGCAAAGACTCTATTGCTAAAATTTGATCCGGTGGAATATTACCCAAGCCTACGTTAGTGCCAAATTTTTTAATTAATACAGCTTGCTGATTTTTTTGTGGGGCTTCCCAAATTAATCGATCAACTTTATCGCCCATTATTTTAGAAATACGTTCAACTTGATCCTCTTCAACCTGTCCATGCATATCAAATACGCCAATACCGGTGCCAAATTCTCTACCCTCGATAACAACCCATTTTGCACCCCACTCCAGATCTTCTAATGCTTCTTCTGCCAACTGATCTGGTGCGGGTTGGTTGTTAGGGTCTTTTTTTCCAACTTCTGTAACAGGGATTAAATTCTCACTTATCGCACAATCAATTATTTTTTTACGACGAAACCTAGGGATTGGAATGGTACCATCAGATATTTCGACAGCTGTAAATCCTAATTCTCTCGCCCGTTTCATAAAAACTTTGCAGTGATGATCAACTAGCGCGACTTCTAGCAGAGTTCCTCCTGGATAAGTTAACACGTCATGATCTGCCAGTAATTGTAATTTTTCCTTTATGGCATCGGTTTGCATAAATACAGATGTTCCAAAACTGAGCTTCCAATGATCAATGAAGCTGCCGCAAAGGTTCAATATATCTTCTGTTTCATATAAGCCTTTTCCAGCATCTAGCACCATAGTTATGCCTGTTTCGTGAGGTTTTGCGGAACGTCCACTACGAGGGCACTTTATAATGTCACCCCATGCGAGTTCAGACATAAACCACCCCCGCCGAAATCTTCTTCAATGCCGATTCTACCATCGTCAAGTCTACACCCCAAGGCACGGTTACAATATTGTCGACCTGCTCAATATCAAATTCTAATAAGCAACATTTAAGAATGGTCGCAATTCCATTATCGTTTGCGATCTTTCTCGGGCATATTTCAACTCGTGGCGGCTCATCTCCATAATAATGACGGTGGAATTGTAAACTACGTTCACAGCCTATTAGAGTCCAATTTTGACGTTCAGCGGGCCGTTCATCTAGAAAAAAAACTGGTGCATCTAGATCATCCAATCCACCTGAGCGACATGGAACAAGATAAGCTTTTGGTTTAACGGTTTTACATAGATCAAGTAAATCAATTCTCTCCAGCTCAATAATGATAGGTGGTAGATCTGCATAACTTAGGACGTGCTCAATCATACTATAAAGTTTAGGCGGCTCGGGTGGTGCGACTTCAACAACTCTAAGAACCAGGGGCTCGGGGTGATGAATCATATTTATATGATCAAATTTACCTGTAACAACCAAGGTTTGATCTGAAGAAATATTATTATCGAAGGCTAATTTTGCTAAAGACGATCTATTAGCGGGGTCAACATTAGCATCCACAATAAATACACACGTATCTGGCAAAGCGAGAACTTCTAATTCATCAATCGAGCCGAATAATGTATCTGACGAAGCGCGTTGCACTGCTACCACAGAGTATTCATTCTTTCTATTATGTAAAATGATGATATCTGTTCTTCTATACACTTCTTTTGATAACAAATAAGCCCTTATACTTTCTTCTGTCATCACACCTTCGTATGGTTGATAGCTAACGCATCGATATGGAAGAGGAACAAAGTTTTTAGCTTGTTTAAGTTCACCAACTTTAAGTATTTTTCCATTCATTACATTCAACCTTTAAGTGCAAAATTTCGATTACGATCATTATTACTAAGCTCTCTTTCATGAATTTTCATTGGATCCAATTTACGAATAAACTCAATCATGGCCGCGTCAGGCAATTCACAAACTGAAAGGTTTTCATCAATTGGGAATTTAAATCCAGTGGACTCTTTCACATCTGCAATTGATGTATCTGGATATAAATTAATCAATCGCGCATGCCCGTCATCGTCAAAATCAAATAGGGCAAGATCGGTTACAATGTTGTCGGGTCCTTTCCCTAGATAAGACATTTGTTTTCTAGGTGTGTTGTCAGATGTCAGATGACCGACGTTGGTAATATAATCACACGACTCAGTCAGGCGATACCTTCTTCTACCTTTTGCATTAGGCAAAGCTCTATGAGCCGCTGTCCATATTGTTATATTCTCGACATCACACGATAAATTGCAACCACCACCACCGCCCGGTAGTTTCATATTCAATTTTTTATCGTCTCCGAGGCGTGTTACATTCATGTTGCCCCATTTATCTATTTGTAATCCGGACAAAAACATCCTACCCATGCGGCCGCTTGCAGCAACATCAAACAACTCATCAATTTCAATGCTACATTCTGCACCCCAACCCATAGCCAAGTCATTCGATGTTGGGGTCAGAAAAGGGGGCTTAGGATTTATACCGTACGTAGCGCCTGCGACCAAAATCAGATTCGGCGCATGATTGTTTTTTGCTAGATGCAGTGCAAGTTGAACTAAAGGTGAACCGAAGCCATGGAAAGCAAGAATTCCATCCTCAATAGTTTTGGATATTTGATAGATCATCAATTCACCCAATGTACAGGTAGTCGGTTTTGTTTTGCTAAGCATAAAGTTCCATCCAAGCTTCGGTACTGGTATCCCATGCTTCTAATTTTTTCAACGTCTCTTCTCCACCAACCGCCTTAAGATAGTCTTCATTTAAAGCTGCGGTGAATACATATTTATTCAAGTACTCATCATTAAAAATTTCAGTGCCTTTTTTGGCGGCGTCATAATACAGTGCAGTGTGTTCTCTATCGTAACCATACATGGGATAGCACGATGTTGGATGCGCACCATAATCGACTTCAGAAATTCCTGTTATATAAAAATAAGGGATAGTGACGCCTTTTTTTACAAGCTCATCGTTTTCAATAATTTTCTCGACCGTCACAATGACTTTTTTAGATGCCTTTGCGAATAAAATATCAGCAACTGGTGGCCCCTCAATGTGGATATTTCCATGGCTATCAGCGTATTGGGCGTGGATGATTGCAATATCTGGTGCCAATGCAGGAACAAGCACTAATTCGTCACCAGTAAATGGGCATACCATGCTTTTATATTCGGGGTGAAGTTCTATAAACCCCGTGCCTAGTATTGATCGAATCGGCATAAAAGGGAGGCCACTAATTGCAGCACGTAATTGTTGTACTAATGTATAACAACAACTATCTTCAACTTTGATTTCACCAGATTCACAAGCTCTACGATAATTTGGCGCCATTCCAAAGTCCTGCTCAAAACCTACGTATGATTCGCAGCTTATAGCAACCAGACCAGCACCTGCGAGTAAGTCAATGTCGATTCCGTGTGCCGAGCCTACTAATTTCAACGTTTTTTTATCCTGACGAACCAATTCTCGTAAAGCCGCCATGGGTTCACGGCAGGAAAGCCCACCACCAACGGCAACACAATCCCCATTTTTAATTTCAGCAATGAGTTCCGATAATTCGCAACGTTTATCTTTATTTACATACATGGTTTAAACGGCCTTCATTATTATGAAATCTAGATAGTCGTCATTCCGCCGTCAATATACAACGAGGACCCACAAACAAAACTTGACTCATCCGATGCCAAGAATAAATAACCATTCGCAATTTCTTTTGGTTCACCAAAACGGCCAATGGGGTATTTTGACAAGCGTTTCTTTTGAGTTGCTGCTGACGTATCGCTGCCGAGCAACTGCTGTCCCATCGCAGTCGTTGCAACGGTGCCTGGGCAAACACAATTTACTCGAATACCTTTGCCTGAATAATCTGCAGACATCTGTTTGGTAAGCCCCATTATGGCTGCTTTAGCAGCGCAATATGCCGCCATTCCAGGGATGCCGACTGTACCTGCAACAGAACCACAGTTGATTATCGTGCCACTCCCTTGTTCAAGCATGGTAGGTAAAACGACTTTTGAGCAAAAATAAGTCCCATCAATATTAACTGCCATCACTCGTTGCCAAAGGTTTGGCTCGGTATTATCAACACTACCAAAATCGGCAATGCCGGCATTATTGACTAAAATATCGATCTTTCCCTGATAATGCTCAATCGCTTGTTTAAACTGTGTCTGAACGGCATTATAATCAGTCACATCTAATGCGTAAGCTTTGGCAATAATACCTTCCTTAATTAATTTTTCTGCCGCTTTATTTGCAGCCTCTTCACTGATATCCATAATGGTTACATTTGCCCCTTCTTGCCCGAACAATTTGGCTGTTTCAAAGCCAATTCCAGCAGCTGATCCCGTAATAATCGCATTTTTATTTTTTAATCTGTTTGTCATATTTATTCCTCAATAACTATAATTTTTTAATTAATAAGCCGTACACCCACTACCCACTGGTAGGGGGGTGCTCCGTTAAAATAATTTGATTGATCACTTACCAAATAAAATACAACATCTGCAACTTGTTCAGGTTTCCTAATCTCATTTTGTAGTATTTATGATAATACTAATTGTCGTAAATCTGGCTGATCCAACCGCCATTCAACCATTGGTGTCTCAATCATACCGGGGCACAACGCATTAAAACGAACCCCTTGGCTTGCATAATCAAGCGTTAGTGATTTTGTTAATTGAATCACAGCGCCTTTAGATGCAACATATGCCGCCCTGTCTTTAAATGCGACCATTTCGGCTTCAGCATTTCCTGTCCTACCTACGGTATTTATCAAAATGTCAATGATGCCAAATTTGCTAACTCCTCCACTTATAAAAATAACATCAAAATCACGCTCATCATTCTCATTGATATTAATAATGGGATCGACTTTTTCGCCCTCCATTTACTCATTAATTTTGCTTGACCAATTATCAATGGTAAGTAATTCGTTTGAAACTTTCATCACTAATAAATCTTCGTGTTGGTATGTTTTTTAACGTAATATTTGTTTGTGTTTAAAGAATATTTAAATCTTAATATAAGAAATGTATTATGTAACTATCCGCAGCACGGACACCCACTTCCATGAGCTTTTTCTAGTGGATGCTCAACGTGCTCATCAGGCTTCATATTTTGAGCTTTATAGCTACCACATTTCGAGCACACCCATTCTTTTGGTTCTTGGGTTCCTTCTAGCACTAAACCCTTAAATATGTGCTGACAGTCTGGACATTGGAGTGAATACACAGGCATAGTCATACCTCAAGTCTATTTGTTAATAAATTCCAAGTGAATTTAATTCAATTTACTTGGAATTACACCAGAATTATTACATCGATATACCGCTATTTTTAGCAAGTTCTGCGCGCACAATTTTCGCACCTTCGACCATGGCATGAAGTTTATCCTTAGCGATATAACGCTGCAACAGAATAAGTCCGCAATCAGTTGTTACCCCAAGCTGTTCAGCGCTCACAACCGTTAGCAACTGACGAATTTTTGCAGCTACTTGTTCTGCTGTTTCAGTTACTGTGCTTTTAACATCGATAACACCGGCCCAGAACATCATAGTTTTAGGTATTGGGTGATCTTTAAGCATTTGCAAACCTGCTTCATCAAAAGACAATCTTCCTATACCTTCTATATTGAGCACATCCATATTAGCCTCGAACGATTTAGGAACAACAGAAGCTGTAGGGTTAGGCGCTTTTGCATCAACAGCCCGTTTAGTCAAATCAAAAATTTCACCTGCTTCTACCGTATCATCAGGGTAGTAGGCAGGAGTCCCCCCCCAGTTACCCCAACATACGTGGCAAATTATTTTAGCTTTTGTAACACCTTGCACGCATCGATTAAACGCTTCAATGGCCCAATCTTCATAAAAATAGGGCCAGGTAAATTCATCTATTTGTATATATTCAACACCAAGCTTTTCAACTGCTAAAATATCTTCATTGATTGCAACAGCGATTGCCATTGCCCTGTCTCGGCTATTACTATAAAAAAGATCATTAGTACACTGGGCAAGAACCTGAACACCGGTGTATTGGACCTTAATAGGCTTATCAGTAACGCTTCGAAGAGCACGAGCTTGTTCAACCATCATTTGCCCACAACGTTTAATTTCGTTGATTACCGTACCAGCGTGTAATCTACTGTAAATAGGGAATCCCAAAAAACCTCCTGACACGTCATATCCCATTCGTTTCATATAATAATAAACCGCAACATCTGCATAGTTATCGCCTTGCAATCTACCATCAGAAATAATATCTAAGCCTGCATTGACTTGGTCTTTTACAATTGCAGCCATAGCATCTTCTAAGGCTTCACGCGACATCGAATCAGGTGGATTTTGGTCTCCATTGAAATGTACCGCATAGTTCGCGTCCCACCAACGGGGATTTGGATAGTTACCTACCATGCTCGTAGGAATCAATACTTTATTATTATCAGCCATAATATCCTCCATCTTTATCAAGTTTACTTCTTAAAGAAACTGAATGAGCAATTAGAATAAAATAGCTATACATTATTGTCTATACTTATTCATACTTATTCATTATTGTTTTAAAAACACTCCAGTATTTTTAGAAAGATATTTTTTGTGTGCACTTGTGGTTCCGTGATGTATCATTTTCTAAAGTTATTCGTCAAAATTCTCTAATGCCAAATTTTTTATATAACGCATGCCCAATCACGGTTTTTTAAAAAGTGAACCTGGGCCCCTAAGTTCCCACTAACTGCCGATTCATACAAAGCATTTGATACGGTAGCCACACCCACTGCCCGACCTTTATCGATTGCATTTTGTATATCAGGATTTTTTTCCGGTGCGATGCCAACATTTTAAAATTAATACCTTAAAAACTGAGCTGTCAACAGCCTAAACATGCGTATAAACGTGCCACACAAGAACATGTGGCAATACCTAATCATCTTAAAAGACAGTTTAATGTAACTCAACCTAACTAAGACTACGATTGTTTTGGTTATGATTTAGCACCCAGCCCCTATCCCCCAAACAACCCCGAACAAAGCCCTTAGATTCTAGGCGCCGGGAACCAGGTGCTTAGCGGTGAAGGAAACCGGCGCAGGATAAGTTGTTGTTAAAAAACAACAATCATCGAATAGAAGCCCCTTCCCTACTCTGAGTTATAGCCAATAGAGAGGGGTAAATGTCCACAGTTTCAATCTGCTTTATCCCGTTATTACTAAAATTCATCTCAGATCTCAAAATTTTGGCACCTAAAAGTCCATATTTAAAAATTACACCACCGCATGGTCCCAAGGTGCGGGTTATATCCCACCAGTCTGTTGGGCTGTAGGTTCTAAGCAGAATGAGCTCAAGGTCAACAAGTCTGTTGAAAACCCTGAGCACATCGAGTGCGACACCTGCCCACAGAATGAATACCCACAAGGTGGCGGCGGTAAAGCCTGTAAGAACACCATCAAACTAGCGATCATCCCACCGGACTTTGAGGAAGGCGATCTACCCTATCTGATCAGTTTCCCACCTACGTCCAACACTCCGTTTAGAGAGTATATGGAATCCATATCGAAAGCGGGTATGCATTATATGCAAGCCATTACTACCATTTCGTTCGATCCTAAGGTGGCGTATGCGAAGCCGATCTGTACGCTAGGGTCTAAGCATGCCCGTATGAAGGACATCCTACCCGCTCGTGAGAGAGGCAAAGAATGGGTCATGCGTGAACCATTCATCCCCGAAGATTAACCACGCCCTCATTAGCCCGCCTCGTGCGGGCATTTTTTTGGAAGGAGAAAAAGTAATGCTCAAATGGCTAGACCGATGGATCCGCCCTACCGAAGAACCCCGCCGTGCAGATAATGTCTGTCACTGTGGAAACCCTATGATTCGTTATTACTAGGTGCTATCAATGTGACCGAGACTACAAAATCTCAGATGGATTAGAAATCAGACACCAAAGGTAGCACACGGATTTATCCGTTCAGTACACAGACATCTACCCAAGAAAGTTTATCCACCACCGAAGGTCAACCACCATGAAGCTAAAAAAAATTCCTGTCTATACCAGTTCAACTGGCGCAATACTCAATAGCCACATTAACATTATTATCATGGGCGCCAATCCATACGCAATGCTCATAGACGAGATGAGTTACTCTCCAAGAATCAAACAAGGCGAATACATCATCATTGATCCTACTGGAGATATCATTTCAGGTACAGAAATTCTAATGGAGACCATTGACTCTGGTTTTATCATCCGTACCTTTGACAATGAAATCCCTGAGGGCTATGCCGTACGCAATATCTTAACCGAAAGACCCTTAGTTGTTCTCAGGGAAAATGTCATTTCAATGAATCCTATTGTAGCCGTTTCAAACGGCTTTTAGAGTATCCAAATAGTCTGCCCAGGCTTGCATCATTTTACGTCGCTCAGGGAGGTAATCAGCATAATTATAAGCGGCTCGAATTTTATTTAGTTCCGCATGGGCTAACTGTCGTTCGATATGATCACGATTCCAACCCTGCTCGTTCAGAAGCGTTGAAGCCATACTTCTAAAGCCATGCCCAGTCATTTCGTCTTTCGTGTAACCCAGACGACGTAA
>Ga0209494_1000454_pt1 | contig 17918 bp, 10 predicted proteins | sample EN1Hudseemescosm_FD_184628 | JGI IMG/M metagenome (GOLD analysis project Ga0209494, IMG submission 184628) | Methane-oxidizing microbial communities from mesocosms in the Hudson Canyon - EN1B Hudson Canyon (SPAdes) (version 2) | ecosystem: Environmental > Aquatic > Marine > Cold seeps | place... | reverse complement strand
GAAAGAGGAGCATGGACTTTATCTGCGTTACAGATTTTTCACCTAAGGACGAACACAAGTTCTCATACTCCTTGATATACTGACAGCTAATCAAATATATCAGATTGAGAGATACAAGGACGAATCGGGGCGCCGGAGGCATTAATTGCCGCTTGCTTGGGCTCGGATGCCCAAAACAAGCTTTCGCAAAAATAGTGGCGCGCTTGTTCCCTTGGTAATGACACTAATACAATTTATATTTAAGGATTAAGTTATTTGCTATAATGTCTGTTCGACTGTGGTACACCACTTTCATAAAATAAACTTAATAATTAGGTGTCCGTAAAATGGTCTATTCCTCATGTTTTAATATTTAATTCTTATATGTATATATTAATAATTAGATTTTATTGTTGAAGATGGCGCTATAGGAATAAAAACAAAGTTTAAGGTTTTTGCATTTATCCTAAAGAATATATTTTAGCAATCGTTGTAACAGAAGGTACTCAAGACAACGACATTCACAGCATTGAATTCATGAAGCTTTAACTATCAATGACAATCTAAAGATAATGTCCATGGAGGATTTATATCCTTTATATGAAAATTAAATAGAATACTTCTATGAATAATTAAAGTAAGACAGGGAGTTGTAAATCGTGCACAAAAGTTCTTTAGAAAAAATGCAAAAATTTTATGACCAGCATTTAGCTAATAAAGTAGATGATAATTTAAAAATTTTGGATCTTGGTTCAATGAATGTAAATGGGACATATCGTTCAATTTTGAATTCTAAGAACTGGGAGTATATCGGTATTGATATGGAAGAAGGTAGTGGTGTTGATATGGTTTTAAAAAAGCCATATCAATGGTCTGAAATACAAAGTGACTCAATCGATGTACTAATATCAGGCCAGGCTTTTGAGCATATAGAATATTTTTGGATAATAATATTGGAAGTTTTTCGTGTTTTAAAGCCAGGAGGAATATGTTGCATAATTGCTCCAGCAGGTGGATATGAACATAAATACCCTGTTGATTGTTGGCGCTTTTATCCCGATGGTTTTATTGCAATAGCTAAGTTTGCACAACTAAAGGTAATTAAAGCTGAAACACAATGGGATTCTCTAGGTTTTGATGATGGAAGTGATCAATGGAAAGATAGCGTGTTAATTGCTCAAAAGCCAGTATTTAACTTATGGATAAGAATTAAAAGTAAAATGAAGTGCTATTTACAGCATAAAGTTATGAGTTTAAGTGTTAAATAAAACTTGATAATACTGAATTTATGTATAACTCAGGCTACCAATCATATTCTTTCGTAAGAAGTGAAAAAGCATTCTGTGAAACTAGGTATCTTAATGTTTAAACGTTGTTTAGTTTTAGGTGGAAAGGGGTTTATTGGTTCACATCTGGTGAATGCGATACTTTCAACTGGAATGCCGGTCCGAGTATTCGATAGGGCCGAAGCAGAATCATTGATTGCACCTGCATTAAGCAGCCAAGTAGAAATGATCGAAGGGGACTTTGAAGATGCTGCAAGTGTTGCGGCCGCATTAGAGGGGTGTGATATATGTTTCCACTTGATATCGACCACCCTTCCGAAGAGTTCAAATGATGCTCCTGGTTACGATCTTCAAAGCAATGCATTAAGCACCATCAACCTGCTAGAGCAAGCGCATAAAACAGGACTTAAGAAAATAATATTTTTATCATCAGGAGGAACAGTTTACGGGACATCCAATTATATACCGATCAATGAATCGCATCCGACGGATCCTTTGTGTTCATACGGTATTACTAAGTTAACCATTGAAAAATATTTGGAATTATATCGGTCATTATACGGAATTGATTACACCGTGCTACGCGTATCAAATCCCTATGGAGAAGGTCAGCGGCTGAGTGCCAACCAGGGCGTTGTTGCGGTTTTTTTAGGCCGGGCGTTGAATAATGAAAAGATAACCATATGGGGCGATGGATCGGTAGTAAGGGATTACATTTACATTGGAGATGTCATTTGCAGCCTAATGGCGGTAATGAATTACTCCGGCAACGAACACATTTTCAATATTGGTTCTGGAATTCCCCTCACACTCCTTGAGCTGCTTGCCACTGTTGAATCAGTTGTTGGTAAAAAGTTGATGCTTGAGTATATGCCGACCCGCTCACTGGATGTGCCGATCAATGTGTTGGATGTAACTCGCGCCAAACAGGAGTTAAACTGGATGCCTAAAGTCAGCCTGAGTGATGGCTTGTTAAGAATGAAGAGCTGGGCGATTCGATAAACTTTGTTACCTTTATAAATACCTAATGTCCCATTGCTCTATCATAATCATTAACTGGAACTCTTGGGATATTTTAACTAAATGTCTGGAGAAACTTGAATCCCAGACTTATAAACATTTTAAAGTACTGGTGGTTGACAATGCTAGCAATCAACCAGTTCCTGGTCAATTGTTACTCTCTTATCCTTGGGCCACATTTATCCACAATCAGACTAATGTCGGTTTTGCATCTGCCAACAATCAAGCCATCACATTGACAGCTGATTCAGAATGGGTTGCTTTATTGAATCCAGATGCCTTTCCTGAGCCTGATTGGTTAGAACAATTGATGGCGGCGGTAACAACAAATCCAAATTATTCTTCATACGCCAGTAGGCAAATGATGGATGGTGATTTTTCTTTACTGGATGGTAATGGCGATATTTATCATATCAGCGGCTTGGTTTGGCGCGATGGACATGGACAACGCGTAGAAGAAGCAATGGATCAATCACGGGAAATTTTTTCACCCTGTGCCGCAGCAGTCCTTTCTCGCCGTGAAGTCATTTTGTTGGCCGGTGGTTTTGATGAGGATTTTTTTTGTTATGTAGAAGATGTTGATTTAGGGTTTCGACTGCAATTATTAGGACATCGTTGTCTGCTTGTGCCTAAAGCGGTAATTCATCACATCGGTTCTGCAACCTCAGGGGGGACACACAGTGATTTTTCCCTTTACCATGGACACCGCAATTTAGTATGGTCATTTATAAAAAATATGCCGGGCAGTTTGTTTTGGGCCTTGCTCCCCATTCACCTGGCCTTAAACCTAACCAGTATTGTGTATTTTTCACTACATGGGCATGGTAAGGTCATTTGTGCCGCCAAATGGGCCGCACTTAAAGGGGTTCCGAAAATGTGGCGTAAACGGCGTAAAATTCAATCCGAGCGTAGTGTATCGGTTATGGCTATTTGGAATGTTTTGGATAAACGATTTTGGTTGGCTGAAAAATAGTCTTGTAATTATTCAACGTTATATCAAACAATTGACTTTGTGGAATGGATAAGCGAACCGCATCAATCGAGAATGATGCGGTTCGTACTGCTTTGTATCCTACGGGACTATTTTGTTTTACACACTTTTCAGAAAAAACGGCTTAGCGATTGTTGTAACGTCTTTTCTTGATTTAGTTGTCTTAAAAAAGCAGTTAGAAGTTTTGCTACCTCAGGTTAGTACGGCCATTACTATTGATAACCGCTACGTTTCAATTGATTATTTGATTTCATCGGACGGTTTAATTCTGATGCATGTTTTTAGTGATGTTGGTTTAGTGCGAGAGGGATTCTTTGTTGATTATGTTGATGCTGAGTGGGGATGAAGGTGGCCAGGTGAATGTCCTGAGAAGCTTTAAAAAGACTTATTCAGGTTTGTTGTCATTTTTTGGTTCTCCTTGAGCTAGATCGGTAAGATGGTTTATATCCTTGATTTCTAAGGAATTACCATTCCTTAGGATAATTCCTTTTTTCTGAAGTTTCTGAAAGACCCGGGTCACGGTTTCCCGGGTGGTATTGATCATTATGGCGATTTCTTGGTGCGTGGGGGCATAATTAACAATTTGTTGTCCTGAGGGGGCTTTTATTGTCATTTGTAGTAATTGGGCACAGACCCGTTGAACCGGGGAGGGCATAGTGAGGAGTGTGCGTTGTTGCATACTTTCGCGCAGGCGTTGGGCTAAGCGCTGATTGATGATAGTGGCAATCTGCGGGCTTTTTTCGATGAGTTGTCGGATTGTTGTCGAGGGAATCATTAAAAAGCGTGAGGTAGTGAGTGCAATCACAAATTCAGTGGCCGGTTGTTGGTCTATCACCGTGAGTTCGCCAAAAAAATCATTCGGCTCGATAAAGTAAAGTCCGGCTTCGCGGCCATCAAGGGTCATATCAATCCCTTGCAGGCGACCGTCAATGAGTAAGCCTAAGGAGTGGGCAATTTGGTTTTTTTCCATGACTAATTTTCGCCGGGGTACTTCAATTAGCTTGGACTGTCGTCCGAGCTGTTCCAGCGTTTTATCGGGTAGTGGTTGTAGGAGCGAAAAGTTTTTAAGAATTAATGTTGAAACAGCCATGCGTATTCAAATGAGTAGAAACGGGTTGTGTTATCACGTTAGTGTGTGGATTGAAGGGCAATTATCTGTAAATAATAAACTTGTGTGTTTAATTGATTAGGCCTTCAATCTTTGAATATACCTAAAAAAGGGTGGTTTGGGCAATGTTTATGCTTTTTTAAGGTTAAATAGCAAAGTAGATCACTGGCATGAAGAAATGTAAAAAAAAAGAAAAAAGTGCTGGAGGTGATTTGGAACACACTGTGAAAGTTTCGCTTTAGCGTATGATCCAAATTAGGAAGGTGTTCTTAGCGGGAATGAAGCCGTTAGAAGACCTGTCGTTAATGTTTTACTTTGAGAGAGGGTGTTATGAAAAAATTAAGTTTCTCAAGGTTGCTCTGGTTATTTTTCTTGACGCCGGGTGGGTTGGTTGCAGCTGACTTGTCAATGAAAGCGGTCTTTGTCGGTGAGATTTCTTTGCTGATTGGTTCGGTGATTGCCACCGATGGCCAAGGGGCCAAGCGTACATTAAAGCGCGGCGCTTTTGTTTACGAAAAAGATACGATTGAGACCGCTGCGGGAGGCCATGCCCATTTGCATTTTGTTGATGACGGTGTGGTGAGTCTTCGTCCGAACAGTCGTTTGAAGATAGATTCGTATGTTTTTGACGCTCAAAACCCAGATCAGAATTTGATTCGTTTAAATCTGGAGTCTGGTATTTTGCGCAGTATTTCTGGCAAAGTGACGAAAGACGCACACGAACGTTTTCGCTTAAATACGCCGATCACAGCAGTGGGGGTGCTAGGCACTGACTTTTTAGTACGTGCTGAAGGCCAAAAAATGTGGGCGGCGGTGTTTTCCGGTGCCATAGCCATAGCGCCTCTGGATGGGGTTGGGTGTACGACAGCCGGGTTGGGGGCTTGCTCCAATGCTTTGCGGTTATCGGCCGGCATGGGCGATTTAATGTTTGAGTATAATGTTCAAAAAGGCGTTCAACGAATTATCGAGCGTGATGAAAATCTGCCAAAGGTGAAGGCAGGTTTTCAAGGGTCGGGTGAACAGGGCTTGGGTGTTTTAAGCCGAACAGATGTCAGTTCCAGTGAGTTAAATGCAGCTCAACGGGTTCAGGCTACAGATGTCAGTTCCAGTGAGTTAAATGCAGCTCAACGGGTTCAGGGTTTGGTAAGAAACGTCGAGTTATCTCCTTTTGCCTGGGGGCGCTGGGGGCCCAGTTTGGCCGGTGACCGTTTAAGTCAGCCTTTTCACCAGGCTAGCCTGAATCGAGAGGTGACAGTAGGAAGTCGTTATTTTGCCCTTTTCCGAGACCAAACCGAGCCGGTTGATTTACCTTTTGGATCACCGGTGCAATACGATTTTAAGTTGGCACAAGGGCAAGTCCATTTTGTTGAGAAAGTACCGATGTGGATGATTCCGACTGTTACCTCGGGGGGCTTAAAGGAGGGACGGTTATCGGTGAATTTTGCCAATCAACAAATATCAGTTTTTCTTAACATGAGCCACCCCGTCGGGGGGAATGCAGTTCTGGATTTAACCGGTACGGTTGACCAGCGCGGTATTTTTACCGCCCGTGATAACAAGGCGATGGCCGCCGGTGCGCTATCAGCACAAGGTCAACACGCTGGGATGTTATTTGAGCGCTCGGTAGAGGGCGGTGTTTTTCACGGAATTTCCACGTGGGAGAAGCGGTAAGTGACTAAATCGCTCCGTCATGGCCTTGCCATTGTCGTAGCAGGCTTGGTGACCTTGATATTGGTTTTTCTGGCGCAGGGTTCGTTAAAATCGTTAGGTTCGGCGACGCATGATATGGTTTGGCGAATTCTTTCGGGGGCTACTCAGCAACAGTCAGAGCGGCGGATTATTGTTGTTAATATTGATGAAGCGAGCATAGAGACGTATGGCCCGTGGCCGTGGCCGCGGCCGTTAATGGCAAAATTAGTGCAGCGCTTAAAGGAGGAAGGCGCAGCACTGGAAATATTTGATGTGGTTTTTCCCAGTGCTCAGCCGGGCGATGCGGTTTTAGCGCAGGCACTGGCCACATCGCCGACGGTGTTAGCGCAAATTTTGGCGATTGATTCCGATGAGGCTATTTTCAGAGGCCGTTTGCAGTCGGGTTTAGTTTATCCAGACTGTCAGCGTTATTTTGACTCGGCATCGGCTTATATTGCCAATGATGAAAAAATTATAGGTCAGGCGGCGGGTCACATTACCCCGCGTATCAGTTTGGACGGTTCGGTTCGTAAAATGCCGGCGATGATTTGTTATCAGGACAAGGTTTATGCCGCATTGGCGTTAGCGGCGGTTGCAAAAGGCGCTGAAGTGGCTCCCGCTTTTAGTTATCAAATCAATAGCAGCTTTTGGGAGTCGTTTGCCAACTTGCAATACCTTCATATCCCGGGGATGAGTATACCGGTAGATGCTAATGGCGATATTTTATTACCTTGGTGGTTGGCACGTCAGGAAATGGTTTCAATTTCGGCTAAAGCCGTCTTACAAGGTGAGGCGCCTCCCGGGTTTTTATCGGGCGCTTGGGCTTTGGTGGGTGCGACTGCTTTTGGAATCGGCGACGCGGTGCCGACCCCTTTAGGGGGAGCGGTCAGTGGGGTTGAAGTGCACGCGCAGTTATTGTCAGCTATTTTAGACGGGCGAATTCCTTTTCAAGCGCAATCGGCCGGGCTGTTGCAGTTGCTCTGGGCGCTGGTCATGGCGGGGGCGCTGTGGCTAGCGACTTGTTATCTAAATCGCGGATTTTTAGTCGGTATGCTTCTCGTGGCGGTGGGCTTGATGGCCGTGACCGCCTTGTTGCCACTCTTACTGTTGCAACTGTTTTCGTTGTGGTTACCGATGGTCACCGTCATTCTGTTTGTTTTTATAGCGAGTGGCTTTGTTTTGATTCAGCAATATTATTGCGACCGGCATGAAAAAGCGCTGATGTATCGTAATCTGGCCAGTTATTTGCCCGAGCATGTGGCTTTAAAAATAGCCACCGTTGAACCGTCAAGTAAATTGCAGGCTCGTCATGAGCGGGTCGTTGTGTTATATGCAGATTTACGTAACTTCTCTGCCTGGTGTAATCAGTTGCCGGCCGATGAAGTGGGCGCTATTTTACACAGTTTTTATTCCTTGGCCGATCAGGTTGTGAGCGCCCGAGGTGGCGTGATTGAAGAGTATGTCGGGGATGCTGTGTTGGCGGTTTGGTATCATGATACCTGTGTCGATTGTGCCCCGGTGCGAGCGGCACAAACATTGGTTAAAGAATGGGAGGTTTTTTTTGGCCATGAGACCTATCAGGATAATTTGCCGCCTTTAGCCGTTGGGGGGGGTATCGATTACGGTGATGTCTTAGTCGGTTCGTTTGGATCGGAACATCGGCGTGCTTATACTTTGTTGGGTGAGACGGTGTCAAAGGCCATGCGAATTCAGGCGATGACGGAAGAGCTTGCGCAACCCGTTGTTTTAAGTGAGAATGCCCACATGCTTTGGGGGCGGGCAATAGTTATGCACTCGTTAGGCGATTTTTGGCTTTCGGGCGCTCAAAAAGCCTCGAAGCTGTTCTATCCTGAGTCAGACATCTAGTTAAGGGTTGGTGTGAAATTAAAAGGAATAAGGATATTTCTGTGTTTTGTGTTTTGTTTGGGCGTTTTATCGCCGGTTTGGGCGCAGCAAAGTGCGTGTGAGTCGGGGGATTTAAGTGCTTGTCAGTGTGTTGAGGGTTCAGAAGATAATCTTAAAAAAGCGCGTGGGTTGGTGGCGGATAGCCGGTGGGTGGAGGCGGCAGATCTTTTAGAAGGGGTTTTGATGCGCTGCCCGGCTGCTGATAGCGTCTTTAGCTATTATAGTTGGTTGTTAGTGCAATTAACGGATTCTCAACAGTCGCAAACCAGCCTCTACGGTCAAGTAGCCGAGGATTTTGACTGGCAGTTGAGTCAGCGGCTCGGTGTGCAAAGTGGTTATAGCGATAATCTGAGCCGTGCCCCGACGCAATCGACCGTGGTGTTAAATGTTGCCAATAATCCGCTAACGCTTGATTTAATGCCCGATTTTAAGGTGCACTCGGGTTTTAGCAGTTTATTAAATGGTGGGGTAAATGCTTATAAAAGGCTCTCGCCAGCGGCCGATTGGCGCCTACAGGGTGATTTTGCCAGCAGACTTTCCGGTGAGGAGGGGTATGCCGACTACCAGCGCTTGCACTTGTTAAGTGCCTTTAATTATCAGACGGATGCCTTATTAGCGCATGGAGTAACCGTTGGCTTTGATGTGCTGCGCTATCAGAACGATCAGTATTTTGCCGTGGTAGAAGCACAGTTTGAGCAGCGCTGGCGCGTTAATGAGGCTTGCCACCTGATTTCCGGAGAAGATTTCGTCTGGCAACGGCAATTGGATTTGTCGGTGATGGACGGTTATTACGCTGCGTTGCGCGGGGGTGTGAGTTGCCTATTTAAGGGCGCCTTATATCAGTTGGAAGGAGCGACGGGAGGCGACTGGGGTGAACGTTTACGCCCGGGCGGTACCCGTTGGCGCAATCAAGTGCGTGCCAGTGCAATATGGCCGTTAGATGCCGTGGTTCCAGGCAGTGTTTTGCGGACTATTGGGCAGTTCTCGCAAGTGAATGATGCAAGGCAGTACAGTGTTTTACTGGGTGCAGGAAAAAAACGCCAAGTGCAGCAGTTTTTGCTTAAAACAAGCTATCAGTGGCCTATTATCCGGGAGCAGGGCGGTTTATTAAGCGGTCAGGTGGATCTCAGTTGGCAAGAAGAAAGCTCAAATATGGCGCTTTTTGGTGTTGATTTCATCGAGTTATGGGGTGGGGTCAATTTCAAATGGTAGTGGATGGGTTTAATTTTGTTAAAATTTTGAGTAGTCTGATACAATGTGTTCCTGAAAAATTTTTAAGGGGTTGGTCGGTCTAAATATAATAATAAAAACAGGTGGTTATAGGTTTTTTTAAAGAAAGTGACTTAAATGTTCATCGAAAGTGATTTCAGTCACATGGGGAGCATGGTTTAAGCGTGTACCCTAAGTGCCAATGGGTGTATGTATTATATTGCCTTCAAAGATTTTTGTTATTACAGGTGTGTATGGCACCAATGAATTTAAGGGGTTTTGCGGGTAGCAAGGCTCAATATGAAACAATCATAAAGAAATATAAGTATTTTAATAATTTAGCGTTTATTTGCTGCAAAGGAGAAAGAAGATGGGACTAACTTTATTTACCACAACTGATACACAGATGATTCGCCTGATTGAGGCTCTTTATGAAAAGGCTCCAGGTTACAATCTTCTAACTACAGGGCGGGACTTCGTTGCAGTTAATGATATTGATACTTTGGCCAATATTGTCGGTAATAATTTTACGTCGCAATCGCATGCTGCGCTGGCTACCTTGGTATCCACTAATTTCGGTCTTACAGGAGACTTGTTGGGCTATTGCGAAGTTTATTTAGAGGGTCTGTTTGCGGCAAACCCTGATACACGTGGAAAGGTTATTTTAGACACGGCGGAGTTATTCGCCGGATTGGAGAGTAATGACGTTTGGGGTGCAGCGGCACAAGCATTTAACGCTAGAGTTGATGCTTCTTTAACGTATTCAACGAATTCTGCTAACACCGGGTGGTATGAACCGCCAACGTATAGCCTTTCAGTTTCATCGGCGACTGCTGATGAGGGTCAGAGTATAATTTTCACATTAGACACAGAGCATGTAAATGTTGGGACCAAATACACTTATTCGGTTGCAGGAGTGTCATCTACTGATGTTGTAGGTGGTGAGCTAACAGGTGAGGTTACTGTGGATGCGGAGGGTAATGCTCTTGTCTCTCTGACTTTGGCTGAGGATGCTAGTACAGAAGGGGTTGAAACTTTAACGTTAACTATAGCGGGGCAGACTGCAGCGGTGGTCGTTGCAGATACGTCTTTGACTCCAGCTGTTGAGACGCCAACCTATGCGGTTTCAGCAATTGGCGGTGCTTCAGTGGATGAAGGGAGTGCGGTTAATTTCAAAATAACGACTACAAATGTAGCTTCGGGTTCCACTATCGCTTATGTGTTGAGTGGCGTGACTGCTGCTGATGTGACCGGTGGGTCATTAGTGGGCGCTGCAACTATCGGAGTTGATGGTGTTGCTTTTGTCTCGGTTGGGCTTGTGGCCGATGCGCTTACAGAAGGGGGTGAAACGTTATCAATAACGGCTGGGGGAGCGGTAGGAACAGTCAATATTGCGGATACATCATTAACGCCGGATAGCTTCTCAATTACCGCTGTAGATATAGTGACTGCAAACGGGGACAATGCGGCTGTTACGGTGACAGTAGGTGGTTCTGGGGACCAAACAGTTACTTTGGCAACAGATGCTATAACGGCGACACAAGGCTTTATTGTGTCGGGTTCAGGTGATATCGCATTAACAGCGGGTGCAGGTAATGACAAAGTTACCGTGGTTGGTAATGGTACCAATACATTTGCGTTAGGAAACGGAAATAATACCTTTCTTGTTGCCGGAACAGGCTCTAACTCAGTTTCGGTGGGTACTGGGAATGATAATTTGACCGGCGGTTCCGGGAATGATTTCTTCACCTTTGCTGCCGGTCAGTTAAACGCAAGCGATGCCGTTGATGGTGGCTTGGGCACGGATACTGTAACAATAAGTGGCGATGGCAATATTGCCGATGCAGGTAACCTAGAGGGAATAGAGAATTTAGTTTTAGATGGGACAACAGTCACGATTGTTGGTTCGGCTTTAGCCGGGCTTGAGTCGCTGACGGGTCATGCTGAAACCAGTGAGATTACTATAGATGTGGCTGCCGGCGAGACGGTTGATTTAACTGCGCTCTCATTGACTAGTATTAAGTCAATTGCAGTCGATGATAATGCCACTGTTAAATTAACTGCGGCGCAAATTGGGCAGTTAGGGGCAATGAGTGCTGCGGCAACCAAAACCCTGACGGTTAATACAACGGTTGCTGGAAATGCAGCTTTGGGGACTAAGGCTCCAGGTGTTGCTGTGCAAGTGGAAGATACGGTTGAAAACATTTTAGCTGCAGGAGATGCGCTTGCATCTGTCGCGGTTACGTTGGGCGTAGTTAATGTGGCCGGCGCGGTTAGTGCTTTAGCAGCAAGCACAGGTTCTCTGACTTATGAGTTGCAAGATACGGCGGCTAATCTAGCGTTGGCGCCGGCAGCGGCCTTTAATAAAGCCACTAAAATTACCGCAACCGATTCGGCGACTGCATCTCAGGCGGCTGAAATTGCTGCAACAGTCCTTGTAGCTACGTCATTTACCGCTACGACTACTAACTTGGTTTATACCGTTACGGATACGGCTGAAGCATTGGCGGGGACGGTATCAGGACTGGGTAATGCCGGTACAGTCACGGCAACTACGAATGCAACTGGGGCTGAGGCGAAAGCTATTAATGTTGCTGCGTTAATGGGCGTAGTGACAACCACCGCAGTTTATGCGGTGACAGATACTGTGGCAAACCTTAATGCACTTGTCAGTAACCCACAGGCTTTAACAGCCTTGAATGGGGCGTCAAGCGTTACCTTTTCCAATGCCGTAACGAATGTAACTGAGCTTAAAGCCATTAATACGGCTTTGACTACTGAGGCTGGTGGCTTGACGGCAGTGGCGTCAGGGTATGAGTTGACTGAGCAAAGAACTGATGTTCTGGGTAATCTTCCCGAGGCGAATGCGGCAGGTAAGGTAACTGTGACAGATGTGCTAACGGTAGCACATGCCAATAGCATTGAGGCTTTATCAAATACAGGTGCTAATTCTTATACTTTAAGTGACAGCGTTGATGCCTTGTTGGCATCAACAGCAGCGGTGAAAACCGGTGCTTCAGCAGTTCAGACAAGTACAACACCTCTCAGTGTATCGCAGATGAATCAGTTGGTTTCGGCATATGGAACGGATGATTTGTCTGATCTAACGCTGGCGGTTGCTGGGACTGTGGCTGAATTGGCGACATTGACTGCGGAATCGCTTGCTGAAATTAAAACGGCAGGTGGCGGAGGCTCTTTATCGGTAACGGGCGGTACAAGTGCTTCGTTGGCAGAGGTTGTGGCACTTAAGACGACATTAGGCACGACCTATGCTTCATTGTTACCAGCCTATAGTGTCACGGATAGTCAATCAAATTTAACGACTGGTGTTGCCGATGCGACTAATTTAGTAGTTTTAAATAGTGCGGCAAGTGTTACGTTAACAGGGGCTGCGACGGTCGATCAGGTTGCTGATATCAATACCAAGCTTACAGCTGAAGCAGGTGGTTTAACAGCTATTGCGGCAGGCTATGAGCTCAATGATAGTGCCGCTAATTTGGCTGCAGCGACAGCTTCGCCGGTCGTTGATGGCGCCAGTACAATTACTGTTTCTGGTGGGGCAACAGTAGCGCAAGTTTCAGCTGTAGCCACTTATTTTACAGTGACGGGTCCTGATGCAGGCTATGGGACGGACATCGTTTATTCTTTGGTGGACTCTAGTGCGGCTGTTTTGGCGGCAACAAGTGCTGTACAAGACGGGAGTACTGCAATATCAATTAATAATGCAGTAAGTGTTGCCGATGCGCTTTTACTTTCTGCGCTCACTAAATTTGACGATAATTATACCTTGTCTACCACGGTGTCATTGCTGAATGACGCAAATGCTGATTCACCAGCGGGAAGTAAAGCGATACTCACAGGTGCAACCGGTGTCAGTTTGACTGATAATGTAACTACTTTAGACAGTTCGGCCGGTGATACGGCGATGACATTGGCTACTACGACCACTGTTAACGATTCGTTAGCTGCCTTAACAGCGTCTTCATCTTCTTTGAAATCAAAAGCGACTACTCTTAAGGTTAATGCTGCGGTTAGTATTGATACTGACGTGGTTGCTGTTAATGCATTATCTGCCGTTAAGTCAACAACCTATACAGTAAGCGCCACGACCTATGCGAAACTAACCAGTACTGCAGATGGGGTCGCTGGGTTTGTTAATACGGCCGCTGCTATTACCGCGGTAACTGATGCTGTTACTGTGCTGAAAGCAGTTGATTTGTTGAGTAAAGTGACCGGTACGATTGCCTACAATGTCGTTGATACTGCTGCTAACATTGCGGCTGCATCAGCGGCTGTATTAGCTAATGATGCTTCCTTAGCGGCTATTTCCGGCGGTGCAGGTGATGCAGTTGCAAGTGTTGCACAGGCGACTATATTGCAAGCTGGCGGTATAACAGGTTACTCAATCACTGATACTGCATCAGCAGTATCAGCTGCATCAGATGTTATTGTGACAAGTGCTTCAGGGGTGGTTTTATCTGATTCAGGTTTTACAACTAGTAGTGTCGCCGTTGCTGAAAAAGTCCATGGTACAAATGGCGGGTCTGTTGCTAATTATCACTTGGTTGATAGCGCTGCTAATTTAGTGGCAAGTTCTACAGGGTTAAGATCTTTTGCAACCAATATTACTGTGAGCGGTGATGATGCAAATGTGGCCCAAGCCAATACTTTGGCCGCAACAGAGTCCCTTGGTACAGTCAGTTATGATGTATCGGGAACGGTTACAGAAATTGTTAATGTTGGTAACGATGCTGGGATCAATGCGGCGACTAATATCACCGCGACTGGTAATGCCAATGTGGCACAAGCAGTGACTATTTTGGCATCGACTAATAGCGGTACTAAGAGCTACGAAATTAATGATACTGCAGCAAATTTAGCGACTGTTGTCGCAGGTGAAGTTGCTGCAATAGAAGCGGCGACAGGTACTGTTACTTCTTCATCAACAGCCACTGCCGCTCAGGCCACTGCACTCGCTGCACTGACTAAGGCAGTGGTTTATAGTGTGAGTGGTACGACGGCTGCTATTAGTGCAACGACTGTTACTGCCGGTGCGTTAAATGAAGCGGTCGATGTAACTGCAACGGGCACCTCAACTTATGCTCAGGCTGCTGGCTTATTAGCGGCTACTAACAGCGGTGATACGGTTGTTGCGGCGGCTTCTATGGCTGCAAGTGATGCCAAATCATTGGTGTTTACGGCTAATGATACCGTTACCACTTTAACGGTTACCGGCGATACCGTATTGTCAGATGCGGTTACCATTGCAGCTTTAGATACAGGGACCAATATTGGTACGCTCACTATTGCTAAAATTACAGGGTCTGCTACCGATCTTGCGGCGGCTGAAAGTGCGGTATTGAATCTGGGAACGAGTGTTGTGGCAACAGATGGTGTGACCATTGCCCAAATTACTGGTTTTGCGGGTACTGTTGATGTATACAGTATTACTGATAGTTATAACAACTTAATGGTTGATTCTGATGTGACGGGGGATGTAGATGCCGATGCTGCCATCACTGCAGCCGTTACAATTACTGTCAATAGTGGTGCTTTAACAGTCGATCAAGCCGTTGATCTGCGTGCGGTTGATGGTGCTAATGCAGCCACAAATTTTGTCTATAGTATTGTCGATAATGATAAGAATATTTTGGATGCAATTGGGGGTTCAGCTGCTGAGAAGGCTGCGCTAACGAACGCAACTAGTATTAAGGGTATGGATGGCGTTGCTTTAATAATTCAAAGTGTTGGCGGTGATGTTTCACTTGTCGCTACATCAGCGATACATGATACATATTCTGCAGAAATTAAAGCCAGTTCAGCTAACAAGGTACTGGTTGTTGATGTCGCTACACTGGACGCTGATCTTGTTACATATGGCTCTTTACCAAATAATGAGAAAATAAAGGTTGTTGATACTTTTGCTAACCTTACGTCGGGTAATCCAAATGTAGCGACAGCAGTTGCTGTTACCGTAAATGATGCAATTACTGTAGCCCAAGCGGGCACGGCTAATGGATGGGCGGCGAGCGATGCGGATACTGCTTATAATTTAGCTGATAGTGCGGTTAACCTTGCTGCTGCTACCGCTGCTAATTTAAATAAAGCTGGAAATGTAACAGCGAATACAGGTGCTACATTTGCCGAAGCTGCAGTATTGGGCGCTTCAACTGCAACCGTTGTTTTTGACATAGCTGATGATGCCGCTGCCTATAGCAATGCTGTTATAAACGATGCGAATAATATAAGTACTACCGGTACAACTGCTTTAACTGCTGCTCAGGCTGCACAATTATTGGTTGCAACTAATAGCGGCTCAATAACCATTGCAAATGTGAGTGGGTCCGCTGCAGACCTTGCTGCGTTAACAAAAGATGCTGGCGATTCAATTGCTGCTGCAACCCTTTCTACTAATACCGCAGCAACGGTTACTCAAGCCGGATCAATACGTAGTTTGGCAACATCTGCCACCTATGCGCTGAGTGATACTGCTGAAGCTTTAGCGGCTGCAGGAGCGGATGTGCTAAATGGTGCGGCTACCAATGGTTCAGCTAAGGCGATTGTTTCTACCGATGCGGCAACAGTGGCTCAGGCCACAACTATTGATGGGGCGACTGCTGCTGATGCAGATACAGTATTTTCGGTCAGTGATAGCGCTGCTGCAGTACAAGCAGCGTCGACAGCTTTACTGGATAAAGCGAACGGAGCAGTTACCTTAACCGATACCTCTCTTACTGCGGCAACAGCTACTGCTGTTCGGGCATTTGATACCGCTAATGCAGGTTTTACCATAACTTCTAATAAACCGATTATTGATAGCGCTGCTAATTTATTAGTTGCTGAAAATGCAGCAGCAGTGACAGCGGCTTCAGCAGTCACTATTGATGGTGCTACGACTGTTATAAATGCAAAAGCGGTTGTTGCGCTTAAGGCAGGTGCAACTTATAGTTTATCTGATAACTATGTTGATCTATCCATCACTGCAAATTTGGCAACTACAAACGCTGCAACAAATGTTACTGTCGTTGGTAATCTGAATGTGGGACAAGTTGTTTTGGCCGATGCCTGGACAAATACCGGTACGTTAACTTATAACGTCACAGATTCACATGCTAGCGTTGCAACAGCACTGGGCGGTGCGAATAAAGCATTGGTAACTGGTGCTGAGACAGTGACTCTAACTGGAACCGCAACGGTGGTCCAGGCGGGTGTTCTCTCTGAAGTTGCCAAGACCAGTGCTTATTCAATCAGTGATACAGCTGCACTTATTTATGCCGCATTGAACAATGCTAATAGTAATAATGGCTCAGATCCAGAGACTATTAACGGTGCCGCTACTGTGGTAATTTCTGATAGTGCAACTGTCGAACAAGTCACCGGAACGACGACAACCCATGGATTGTCTTCCAAATCTGGCTTAGCTTATGCGATTAAAGATACAGGCGTTAATATTGCCGCAGGATTGGCCGGGTCTGATGCAGCTAAAGTCACTGCTGCAACAACTGTTGAACTCATCGATAATGCTGGAATCACGGTTGCAGAATACAATTCTATAGCTACGTCATTAGGTACTCAGTTTAAAGGCTTTGATCATGATGCTGATGCAGATACTGCGGGCCAATATTATTTAAATGATTCAGTGGATAATATGGTCTTGGCTGATCAAGCCAAGGTTTCTGCCGCTGCATTGGTTACAGTCTCAGATACGTACGCAAAATTATGGGGTAGCAACGGTAATGATGGCGGATTAAAAGACATCAATACCGTAGTGTTTGGTACAGATATAACTACGGCCCCAGCCAATGTAAATGTTGTTATTACTGACGCATCGATTACAACGGCCCAATACGATAATATTGATGGCAAAAACGGAAGTGGAACAATAGCCGGCTTTGCTGATTTTTCAGGTACGGCAAGTAACTTAAATCTAACTAAATACAATGCTGTTCTTGCAGCGCGTACTACTGTTACTGTCTCGGGTGGATCAGCGACAGCTGCTGAGTTGATCAGTATTGACGGCAAAACTGCAATTGGTGTAATTCTTAAATCTGCCGCTGTGTCAACAATTTCAGGCTCAGCAACTGACCTTAAGAGTGTATTAGCCAGTGCTACAATTGAAGCTGCTGCTGATGTTGATGTGACTGCCTCGGATGTAGATGCAACATTGGCTGATTTGAATACAATGGCCATAGCAACTACTGGCGTGGTGACTGCAAATATCAGTGATACTGCTACTAACTTAACGGGACTAACTGAATCGGGTCATGCCATTACGGTTACAGTTGCAGCCGGTATAGTAGCTGCTAGTGATCTTATTACGATAGATGGAAAAACAACAGTTAACGTAATTGCAACGGCAGTTACTCAGATTACGGGTAGTGTGTCAGACGTAACTACGGTTATAAATGCTTCGACTATTACCCAGTCGGGTAATGTTGATGTTGCAATATCTGGGTCAGCTACAATTAGTGAGCTCAATGCGATTGCGGGCGCTACGTCTGGAGTAGTCACCGCTAATATTGCTGATACGGCGGCAAACTTAGCGACCTTAAATGAAACCGGTCATGCTTATACCGCAACTGCAGCAGCCGGTGTTGCCGATGCAGATGACTTGAACGATGTTGATCTTGTAACGACAGTCAATGTGGCTGCTACTGCAGTGACAACCTTGACAGGAACTGCTGCTAATATTAATACAGCTATTACTGCCGTTACGATTGATACCGCTACT
>Ga0209494_1000453_pt1 | contig 17919 bp, 8 predicted proteins | sample EN1Hudseemescosm_FD_184628 | JGI IMG/M metagenome (GOLD analysis project Ga0209494, IMG submission 184628) | Methane-oxidizing microbial communities from mesocosms in the Hudson Canyon - EN1B Hudson Canyon (SPAdes) (version 2) | ecosystem: Environmental > Aquatic > Marine > Cold seeps | place... | reverse complement strand
CTTAAGCACTACATCTAATTGATAAATTAATAATATATTACTTTTTTTGCGGGCATCATGACTGCGTTTAAAAATAGTGAAACTTAACAAATCATCACGGCTAATTGCCAATTTATCAACAATAGCATCAGCCAATGCATCATCGTTATGATTAAGGGCTAATTTGATTTCATTAAGTCGCAACATGATAGATTTCGCTTGTGGGGGGGGAAAGGGGAGTTTAGAGGAGACATTCTAACATGGCTATTTAAAGAGGCTTAAACAAATAAACGAGAGTTACTCCCTATAAGGCTATAAATCAATGTCGATGTTACCCACCGCTTTGCCAATAATTTGAAATTTGTAGCATAACGGACCCACTGAGATCCAATGCTAAGCCATATAAAAGTTCACAGGCTGATTTCCATCATTACTAAACATAAAGGGGACCAAGCCTGCCTGCCGCAGTGTGATATCTAAGCCTATGTCATATCCTATGTCACTGCCCTAGATCAGGTATCTATAGAGACCGTTACGATAAGCAGAGGTTGGAAACTTAATGCCGTTGCAAAACGCCGCAACGAACGGCCCAGAAAGATACTAAACTTTGAAAAGCTAGTAGAACGATTTAACCTATGTGTTGCATCGACCGGTTGAATCCACAATCCAAAGCAGACAGTGATGTTATTAAATTTAAGAAAGGAATATTCTCAATAAGTGAATACATCCCATCATGGTATCTAGTTTTATTTTATTAATACAACCTGACTCCTTCCTGCTTCTTTTGCATTGTAACAAGCCTTATCAGCTCTATTTACAGTTTCTTTCCAATTAGAGTCTGTTGTGAGAAAAGGAGTGACGCCAACACTAACTCCAAGAGTATAAACTATGCTCTTCCAGTGAAATTCATATGCCTTGACGGCAGCACATATTTTTTCAGCTACAAGCATGGCTTGTTCTATTTCACAGTGATTCAATATAACTGCGAACTCATCGCCACCGAGTCTGGCTAAAGTGTCTCGCTGACGTAATTCACCCTCTATGATATTGCTAATATCTTTTAATACTTGATCGCCTGCCTGATGGCCACACTCATCGTTTACACGCTTGAAATAGTCTAAATCTAAAAAGAATAATGCAGTTGATGAGTATTCTGCTCTTATTGCATCGAATATACGATCCATCCTCCGTTCAAACTCTCTCCGATTGATAAGTCCTGTCAACTGGTCATGAAGCGCATCGTGAAGTACTTTTTCGTGGTGATTATGGGCTGTTGTCACATCATGTTGTGCAACAATAAAATTAACTACTTCTCCATTATCATTCAGCCTCGGTGAAATCACATTTTCCGCCCAATATAAGGTGTCATCTTTGTGTTTATTAAGGAGTTCACCTCGCCATTCTTTTCCGCCCAGAATAGTTAACCACAATTGCTCATATACTTCACTTTTTGTATGATTAGAACTTAAAATGGACATATTATTACCAAGCAATTCTTTCGAAGTGTAGCCAGTGATTTCTATCGCTTTTGAATTAGCGTATTCAATTTCCCCCGTTATATCCGTGATTGCTATAAAATCAGGGCTAGAATCAAGGGCTAGAGCACGAGATGAAATATCTTCTGTTTGCTTATCAATAGTATTTTGCAAGCGTCGAGATACAATCCTAATAGCTATAAATACCAGTAATTCGACTATTAGAAAGGCTACAAGTGCTGAATAGATATTAACTCGAAAGTTGTCATTAAAGGTATCGTACAATTGAGTTGTATCTTGCCAGATAACTATTTGTCCTGCATCTGGAATGGTGCTGTTTGTACTTCCTATGTAATCTCTTAATGGCTGTTTGGCATACAGATAAAAGTGACCATCAAGGTTATATACATCGACACTTATTTCAGAATTATTAATGTTGGGATGATGGTGGCTAGTGGCCAATACTCTTAATTGATTAATCTGCTCACTGGTTGTTGCTTCCATAACCAAGCCATTTATTGCGGGCGAAGCCTCTAAATGTGATTGCAAAAAGTCTGGCCAAACATTTTTCCGTAGATGTTCTTCGTATAGCAGTACGGCAGCATTAACATTCAATACGGGAGTTAGATTTTCAAATACAGCAGAAAAGCTCGTGCCTGCCTCAACTGCTCCTACGTGCTCTTGCTCTCCAAATTCATTCATTGAAAATACGGGGGTAACACCACGAATTCCCGAATAAACCCTACCCGTTTCAAATCCCGTTGTTTGTTTCTGATATCGATTAGAGTCCACAATGGTATAACGTACGTCATCCATGTTATCGCCAAATTTATTAGGCTTATGTGCTCGAAGAAAAGATGTCGAGCCAGGGCCAAAATGGAATTGAAGTTGGCGGGCTTGAAATTTGTCAGAAAATTGTTGCCAATTTGTTTCGATGGCGGCATTTAAAGCATCACGAGCAAGCTGTGATTTTACATCTCCTGCACCGCCACCTTCGCTTGCAACTGCTCGCTTTCCTTCAAGAAATAGTCGGCTATATGCGGGTTCATTAGCAACGAGATTAGAAATTTGCAGCATATTTTCTTGGGCTGCTTTGTATGCGATTTCAAAGGCGGATAAGTGATTTATCGCTAGTTGCTGCTCTTCTATGTGTAACCGTGATTTGGCTTGGATGTACGTCAGGTAAACAAACGCACTATCAATGCAGCCTATCAATAGGGTTAAGACAATAAATAATCTATGTTTCTTCAAATAAAGCATTTTTTCTCAAGACTAATGTTGGCTGAGATATGCATTAGCTATTTATACCGTCCAAGATAGCATCCATCTCATTAACAGCTGCTTGAAACTCTTCTAAGCCCTCTCTAGCAGCATTAAATTTCTTGCCCTGATATTTGTCACGTAAGTCATGGGCTACGGCGTGAGATTTCTCGTGAGCCTGTTTAAATAGATTAAGTTCTTCACCTTCAAACAGGTGTTCATGTTCGGTTCTATTAAGCCAATATCCGCAATGACAACGGCTACTATTCATGATCGGCCAGTGCTTAATACTGCTAGGGGATGATTGAATGTTTTCAATAAAAGTATTCCTCCAATGATCACTTGCCAATTTAAACAGTATTGTCTTGGTTTCTTTAGGAGTATGTTCCTTACTTCCATAGTCTAACCATTCTTTATAGGGTTCATAGTTGTTTAGCCACTCCACAAAATCTTCAGCAGGCATTGGCTTCGCAAGAATATAACCTTGAGCCTGATCACAACCTAAAGCTATCAACATTAGGCCGTGTTCTATGGTTTCAACACCTTCAGCTATAGACTGGCGGTTAAAAGAATTAGCTAACCCTATTATGCCTTCTATAATCGCATAATCACTTGGATCGTCTAGCATATCCCTTACGAAGGACTGATCGATTTTTACCGTATTTGTAGGTAAGTTTCTCAAATGTGTAAGTGATGAGTACCCTGTACCGAAATCATCAAGTGCTATATTTACACCAAATCCAGTTTGACACGATTTGAGAATATCCCCGATAGCATTGAGGTCACCTAATGCACTGCTTTCTAATATCTCCAATTGTATATAGCTCGGATCTAAATCAGGATATATCTTGATAGCAGAATCAAGCTGAGAATAAAAGTTTTCTGATAATAAGTGGTTCGATGAAATATTGATACTGACTTCTAATTTAAGGCCACGCTGCTGCCAATCATTTAATTGTGTCAGGGCACTATTTATGACCCAATTTCCAAGCGCTATCTCTAATAGCGTATCTTCAATCATAGGTAAAAAGTTTAGTGGAGGAACGAGACCTTTTTCAGGATGATTCCAACGAATTAATGCTTCAACGCCGAACACATGGCCCGTCACCATATTTACCTTAGGTTGATAATATAAAGTGAATTCATTGTTTCGTAATGCATTCTCAATTTCATCTAGCTGATGGCTTTTATCTATGGTTTGTCGGTCAATTTCAGGGTTAAAGAGGTGATAACGGTGCTTGCCTGCAAGTTTGGCCTGATACATAGCTTGATCTGCATGCCGTAGCAGAGTATCGATGTCACCGTCATCAGTTGGATAGAGTGTTACACCACTGGAGGCTGTTACCGTATGCGAGTGGTCATCAATGAGGTAAGGTCGAGCAAGTGAATCATGAATCCTCTCTAAAGTTTGTTGGCACTGTTCATAAGAGTCAATATTATTGAGTAATAGAGCAAATTCATCCCCACCTTGGCGAGATACTGTATCTTCTTCCCTAATATTCGCTTTAATACGTTTAGCCACTTCAATTAACAATAGATCGCCTACCTCATGCCCATAATTGTCATTGACGGGCTTAAAGCTATCTAAATCAAGAAAACAAACGGCGAGCTGAGAACCTGTACGTTTACTATGAGCAATGGCTTGATAAAAACGATCCGTAAATAAGGCTCTGTTAGGCAGCCCTGTTAACACATCATAGTGTGCCATAAAGCTTAATTTTTCTTGTTGTTGTTTACTTTGAGTTATATCGGAGAAGACGCCCACATAGTTCATCACATCATCATTTTCATCCAGCAGAGCTGAAATAGTTAATAACTCAGCATAAAGTTCGCCATTTTTCTTACGGTTCCATACTTCGCCATGCCAGTGACCGAGATCATTCACTTTTTTCCACATAGCTTGATAAAATTCTGGACTCTGTCTACCTGAGCCGAGAATTCTAGGGTTTTGACCTTGTACTTCTTCAAGGCTATACCCTGTAATCGCAGAAAAAGCAGGATTAACATCAATAATTAGACGATTAGCATCGGTAATGGTAATGCCCTCATGAGTATCACTAAATACACGAGAGGAAAGTTGGAGTTTATCCATTGCAGCTTTACGGTCAGTAATATCCAGAATAATGGCGATGAAAGCAGCTTTCAATGCGTAGTCTGTTAACTGTAAATGAATTTCAACTGGGTAGTGTGTCCCATTCTTACGCTGATGAGTGGTTTCAAAGTGAATAATTTCTTCGCTGCCATTACGGAGAGGTTCAACCAGTGTATTGAATTGTTCAAGAGACATCTCAGGTTTTATATCTAATGGTGTTAGCTTCAACAGCTCTTCTGAGCTATAACCAATATTTGCAGTAGCACCACGATTAACTTTAAGGAATTGGTATGTTTCAGCATCAAATATAAAAATTTCTGTTAGCGAATTATCAAAAATATGTTTAAAACGCTGGTCTGCCTGTTTTCGTTCAGAAAGGTCTATATGAGTACCAATCATTCGTAATGGTTTGTTCTCTTTTGTCCAAGTAACGACCTTACCTCGATCTAATATCCATTTGTATGTGCCATCCTTACATAAGATGCGATGCTCGTTCTCATAATGGTCTGTTTCATGATTAAAATGTTTGTTTAGCGCCAACCAAGAACTTTCTTTGTCATGAGGGTGCAAACGTGCTTCCCATTCTTTTATATTGGGAGCTAGATCAGTATCGTCATAACCCAACATTGCTATCAGTCCACTAGAAAAAAGGACTTCGCCAGTCTCTACATTCCAATCCCAAACACCATCTCTAGTCCCTTCCAAGGCAAAGTTCCAGCGTTCTTCACTTACCCTAAGCTCTGCTTCTATATTCTTTCTGTCTGTAATATCGTGGGCTATACCTAATATGCCTACAAGCTTGCCATCAGAATCAATCATGGGGGTCTTCGTCGTTTCGACAAGCTCGATATGACCATCAGAGGCATAAGTAATCTGCTCTTCATTCATTCGAGGTTTATTAGCCTTTAATGCTGCACGATCATTATTTCGAAAGGAATCAGCAAGCTTACTGTCGACAAAGTCATAGTCGGTTTTGCCAATGATTTCATTTCTTTCAGCTCCAAATAACTGCTCAAATTTGGTGTTACAGCTAATGTAGACCCCATCTATATCCTTTAACCAAATAAGATCTGGAATAGTATTGATTAAGGTATGTATTAAAGCTTCATTTTCTTTTAGTGACTCATGCAGTGAGTACTCTTCAGTAACATCCCTAAATACAAGTACAACACCATCAATGTGACCGTCAGGTGTGTGAATAGGAGCACCTGAATCAGCAATTTGATATTCGGTTCCATCCTTAGCGATAAGCATTGTGTGATTGGCTAGACCTACAATAGAACCCATTTTTAGTACTTTTTCAACGGGATTTTGTACTCGTTCCTTTGTGTGGGCATGTATTATATTGAATACGTCGAGCACGGGCTTTTCAAGTGCATTTTCAAGTGTCCACCCAGTAAGCTCTATTGCTATTGGGTTCATATAGGTAATTAGCCCATTAACATCGGTAACGATGACAGCATCACCTATAGAGTTAAGCGTAATGCGTAGGTTCTCTTCTCTGTCATGTAACATCATCAGTGTTTTAGTTTGCATGCTGTCGTGACGATAGAATAATAGGCCTACAATCACTCCAAATGCCAGGATAATTACAATAAGAAAAACTTCTATTATTTCAAAGTGTTGAAGCTCTTCTGCTATAACCTTTTGTAAGGCCGTTTCTACATTGTCAGCAGATAAAATGAAACTCGAAAATGATTTATCAAATCGTTGGTCAATATCAGACCCTATCCCTGATTCGGATCGTTCATTCCATCGTTGTTGGGCAAGTTGACGAAAATGATGAAGGCCTTGGATAGTTTGCTCAATCTGAGAGCGTAAGCTAAGGTCGTTGAGTGGAATAAAAATCCCTTCACTATTAGTACCACCATCTAGCATTGCTCGTGCGTACCATTCCGACTGGTCTAGGTGTTTCCATATTGTCTCAATATCAACAGTACGATCACCACTTATAGCTTCTTCAAACCATAGGTGCCCCGTAGTGGCTTCAAGCTTTATTTCCATTGCTGCATCGACTAGAGGCGCATATCGACTTACTAGTTCACGTCCGGTCTGAAGTGAGTAAACCGTAGCAGTAACCATGATTAATGATATAAGCGTAACTAGAACGAGAAGCTTACGTAATTGTGTCTTCATTTAATTAGATTCATATGTGTGGGAATAGTCTGAATTTATAATACATACAATATTATTACATTATCAAATATTAATGTACCTGTTGTCATTGATATAGATCATTAATTTCATGGAAGAGTAGAAGCAAAGCTTGCATTCTAAATTAACGATTCCATCATTGCCCACATTGCCTTCCGGCCTAAAGTAGACATTACATATCAATTTGTTGAACCAAGATAATAAATCAATAGTTTCTTAGTCTCATTTTGAGTTACTATTACACTACTCCGAACCGACTGCTAGAGGCAAAGCTGTGACCCCACTGGGCCTACCTGTTGAAGATATTTTAGATTGTCTTAAGCAGCAATTATCCGAGAGGCATGAGGTCGTACTGGAAGCACCACCAGGCGCGGGCAAAACCACCTTAGTCCCGCTTGCTCTGATGGATGAACCTTGGCTAAAGCACAGAAAAATTCTAATGTTAGAGCCTCGCAGAATCGCAACTAGATCTGCTGCGTATCGCATGGCAAGCCTTTTGAATGAAAGTCCTGGGAAAACGATTGGTTATCGTATGAGGTTAGATACTAAGGTTACGAAGCAGACAAAGGTGGAAGTGATCACTGAGGGTATTCTTACCCGAATGTTACAGGATGACCCGTCGTTAGATGAGGTGGGATTGGTGATATTTGATGAGTTTCACGAACGCAGCCTGGATTCCGACCTGGCTCTGAGCCTGTGCCTGAAAGGTCGATCTCTGTTTAGAAATGACCAAGATCCCTTAAAAATTCTGGTCATGTCGGCCACGCTCGATAGCAACGCCACGTCGGAATTGCTAGGGGGGGCACCCGTCGTGAAAAGTGAAGGCAGGGCTTACCCTGTTGATATTATTTACGGTCAGACGAGGCAACCCAAAGATCGCATAATTGATCGCATGGTCGCCACCATTAAACAGGCGATTGACGAAAATCCAAACAGTAGCGTGCTGGCTTTTTTACCCGGGCAGGCAGAAATTCGACGTACGGCAGGTGAACTTTCAAACTGGATTTCAGAGAGAAAATTACAGGGTGTTCACCTGCGTCCGCTCTATGGCAACCTATCGATTGAACAACAACAGCAGGCAATTGCGCCACTATCAGGTAAACAATCAAATGATCAGAAAATTGTACTGGCCACTAATATTGCAGAAACTAGTCTTACCATTGATGGCGTTGATGTTGTGGTCGATTGTGGCTTAGAAAGGGAAGCAAAATTTAATCCGTCGATTGGCATGACTAGTTTACACACGGTCAAAATTTCGAAAGCATCCAGTGTACAAAGAGCCGGACGAGCAGGGCGGCTAAGGACCGGTAAATGTTACCGGCTCTGGTCGGCTGATCAACAGCAACAACTCGCAGCACACGGCATGGCTGAAATTCTAAATGCCGACCTCGCCCCGATGGCACTGCAATTATTACAATGGGGCGTAGATGAACCAAGGCAATTATGCTGGATCGATTCACCGCCAAAAGGGCTGTGGCAACAGGCTATTGATTTACTGAGGTCACTAGGTGCGATTAAACGCGAAGCTAATGGCTGGCTGCTTACCAATCATGGTCAGGCCATGACGTCACTGCCAATCCACCCAAGACTCGCACATCTATTATTGTGTGGCACCGCGATCGGTTTTCTCAAACCAGCCGCCTTACTAGCTAGCCTGTTATCTGACCGCGACCCATTTAATCATGACAATGCAGATATTAGTTATCGCCTTGAAGTGTTGAACGGAAACACGCCTTGTCCGCCAATGAATCAGGGCTGGTTACGACGCACTCGCCAATTAGCACAACAGTTCGAAGAGCAGGCATCAAAGGTAAAGCGGCCCAGTAAATTAACGCACTTGATAACCGCTGAGCAATTGCTCGGTTACCTGCTCGCCTGCGCCTATCCAGATCGAATCGCACGTCGCCGGAATTCAGGTGGTTATCAACTCGCCAATGGCCGTAGCGCCAAGCTAATAGGGCATCATCACCTTGCTAATAATGGCTGGCTTGTGGTCGCAGACGTTTCAAGCCAGCAGGGTGGCCAAGGGGATATTATTCGCTCAGCCGTGAAGCTTGATGAAGGATTATTCAATTCAGTCCTCAGCGACTTAATTCAGATTGAAACCATTGCCGAGTGGGATAAAAAAACGAATCGATTTATTGCCGAAGAACGGCAAAAAATCGGCGTTTTAATTCTACAGCGAAACCGGTTAAACACAGTACCTACACAAGCCAAAAGCACTGCGTTGATTCAGCATATCCGCAAACAGGGGCTTCAGCTTTTACACTGGACTCCAGAGCTTCAGCAATGGTGCGCCAGAATTTCACTAGTTCGGTCCCTTGATGAGGATAATAACTGGCCAGATGTTGGTCATGAAGCCTTGCTTTTTACACTAGAGAATTGGTTAGCACCTTATCTGAATGAGGTAAATTTATTAAACGACTTCAATAAAGTTAATTTAACTGAGATTCTGCATGCATTACTGCCTTGGGAAAAACAGCAGACACTCAACAAACTGGCACCAACTCACTTAAAAGTACCATCTGGCTCTAATATCCGTATCGACTATACAGAGACTCCGCCCGTGCTGGCAGTGAAACTACAGGAAATGTTTGGATGCGAGCAAAGCCCTGCTGTTATCGCAGGCAAAGTACCTTTGTTGATTCACCTCTTGTCTCCCGCAGGAAAACCGCTGCAAATCACGCAAGACCTTGCCGGTTTCTGGCTATCTTCTTATCACGAGGTTAAAAAAGAAATGAAAGGCCGCTATCCAAAACATCCCTGGCCCGATGATCCACTGCTTGCGATTGCTACACGGAAGACTAAGCACCGTGTGTGATCGTGTGTGGGCATGTACTTTAAGCAGCATAAATCCCTTGCTTGGGCATGGGGCTTTAGTTGTGCGTTTTAAGTTGGGTCAGGAATAAAAGCCGCGTATATTGAATTCGTAGATGTGGAAATAGGATGTGTGCAATAAATTGATTTTGAACTTACAGATGCATTACATACAGGCATAAAAAAAGCGCTTGGTTTTATCCAAGCGCTTATTCTATATGGCGTCCCCAAGGGGGTTCGAACCCCTGTTACCGCCGTGAAAGGGCAGTGTCCTAGGCCTCTAGACGATGGGGACCTAAACTATTTCTTTCGGTTATACTGGTGGAGCTAGACGGGATCGAACCGTCGACCTCTTCGCTGCCAGCGAAGCGCTCTCCCAGCTGAGCTATAGCCCCGAGGGCTGTTACTCCCGAAAGGAAGCGCACACTATAAGGATTTGAATTTAGACTGTCAACAAAAGATTTTAAATAATTATAGATTAGTATTTTGAATTACGGAGATTGGATACCATTGATGGTAAGGTTATGTATAGATAACGCTAATAAGTACTTGATGTATAGTGAACACATCTTCTTTTTATATATATGATTGATACTGAAATTTGATGTTGTTGTATTTCTATGCGATAAATTGATGATTGTATTTTGTTCGGCATAGCTGAACTATAGACTAAGGCTTCACTTTAGGGATGCTCATGCGCAAACTGATTTTTATTTCAACAGCTACATTATTGTCTTTTTCATCGTTGACGATGGCTGAGTCTCATGGTGAGCAATGCCGAAGTCAAAGTAATGATTTTTTACCTGCTGTTGAAAGTAGTGAAGATTTAGCGGTAGATGTTCAAGCTAATAGTGTTCAGTTAGTGGATAAAGGAACATCGGTATTTACCGGGGATGTTGAAGTTACGCGTTCAGGACAAGAATTAACATCTGATCGTGCGACCTATAATCGTGAATCAGGTAATGTTACTGCAAATGGTAATGTACAGATTCGTGATAGCAAGATGATTTTGAATGCAGATCAAGCTGAGTGGTCATTAGTTGAAGATGAAGGGCGATTACTTGATGCCAAATATCGGTTAAATGAAAGTCATGCTCGTGGTGAAGCTAGTCATGTTCATAGACAAGGTATAGAGCAGACTGATCTTAAAGCTGCTACATACACCACCTGTAATGAGGGAGATGATTCATGGGTATTAGAATCAACTAACGTTACATTGGATCATGTTGAAGCGGTCGGTGAGGCCCGAAATGTAGTTGTGCGTTTGGCAGGGTTCCCAATCTTTTATTCTCCTTACCTCAGCTTTCCGTTAAATGATGAACGAAAATCGGGTTTCTTAACACCTGTGATTGGAAGTACTGATGAAACAGGTTTTGATTTACGTACTCCATACTATTGGAATATAGCGCCGAATCAAGATGCGACGTTCACACCACGTTATATGTCTGAACGTGGTTTAATGCTTCGTGGTGAATATCGTTATCTTACTGAGCAACATCAAGGTAAAGTTGATGCTGCATTTCTAGCTGGTGATGATTTAGAGCGTGACGGCGATGATATCAATCCTTACTATAATGAAGATCGCAAACATTTCTCTTTACAAGATACCAGTCGATTTGGTTCTCGTTGGCACAGTAATATAGATTATAACTATGTGTCAGATAATGCATATTTGGAGGACTTTGGATCTAATTTAAGTTTGACCAGCACAACTCATATCAATCGATTGTTGAATGTTGCTTATGCTGGGAATAATTGGAATTTTACGGGTCGGTTACAAGGCTATCAAACCTTAACTACTGCCACACAGCCCTATCAGCGTTTACCGCAATTATTATTGAAAGGCTCTCTTCCTGACCAAGCCTTGGGAATGACGTATGGCTTAACCGCTGAATATGTTGATTTTGACCATGATGATAAAGTAAAGGGTCAGCGGGTTGATATTGAACCTTCTGTTAGCTTACCGTGGACCTCGTCAGCTGGCTTTGTGACACCTCGTGTTGCATTGAGCCATACTCGTTACGATCTTGATGCTAATGGCACGACAATAGTTGATGATTCACCAAGTAGAACCCTACCTATTGCGAGTGTTGATAGTGGTTTGTTTTTTGAACGTGAATTGAACTTTGCTGGAAATGGTTTTATTCAGACTTTAGAACCACGTGCCTTCTATTTATATATACCTGAACGTGATCAAACTGATATTCCATTATTTGATACAGGTTTACGTACCTTCAATATGGGCCAATTGTTTGCTTATGATCGCTTTACGGGCGCTGATAGAGTGGGGGATACCAATCAACTAACGCTTGGTTTAACTTCACGCTTCATCAATCAAGAGACGGGTAAAGAAAATCTACGTGTTACCTTAGGTCAAATTCAATATTTTAAAGATCGTCAAGTAACGCTCGGTAATACTGCACCTGAAACACAATCTGATTCAGATATGGTAGCTGAAGTCGTCGCGTCTATTGCTAAAGAGTGGAAGGTAAGGGGAGAGGTTCAATGGAACCCACATGGTGATACAAATAATATGTCAGCATTATCCCTTAACTATCGTGGTAATAACGGTAGTTTATTTAATGTTTCTCATCGTTACCGTCGTGATGGTGTAACGACTGCAGCAGGATTAGAGCAGGTAGATATCTCGACGCGAATTCCATTTAATAAACAGTGGAGTCTTGTAGGACGTTGGTATCATTCAGTAAGAGATAACCGTACATTAGAAGGGCTAGCAGGTCTTGAATATGACAGTTGTTGTTGGGCAACACGACTCGTTGTTAGAGACTATGTTAATAATTCAGCAGATGAAGAACGTAATCTTGCGATATTTTTCCAGATTGAGTTAAAAGGCTTGGGTAATTTTGGTCAAGCAACAGAGAGTCTATTAAAAACGAGTATTTTAGGTTACGGTTCATAAGCTATTTGAACTAAGCAGTTTAAAGGCTGTCATTAACGTTAGAGTTCTTTGTATAATATGCAGCTTGTTGGATAGCAGCAGTTCTAGTAACCATAGCTGTATAAACTTAATTTTTTGTTGGGAATTTCATGATTAGAATCTTACTGTTTACCTTGATAATGGTTAGCAATGTATGGGCTGAACCATTAGACAGAATTGTTGCAGTGGTAAACAATGAAGTATTGTTAGAAAGCGAACTTGTCGATATGGAGCGGACTGTGAAGCAACAGTTACGTCAACGTAATGCGACAATTCCACCATTTGATATTTTACGTAAGCAAGTTCTTGAAAGGTTAATTGTTCAGCGAGTACAAATTCAAGACGCTTCTAAAGTGGGTATACGGGTTGGTGACGATGCATTAAATGCTGCATTACGCCAAATTGCAGCAAATAATCAGCTGACATTACGACAGTTTCGTGATGTTTTACAAGAAGATGACTTAGATTTTGCTGACTTTCGTGATTCGATCCGGGAAGAAATGATTATTAGCCGACTTCGTAAAGGCATGGTAGAAGATAAAGTTATTGTATCTGATAGTGAAATTGATAATTATTTAGCAACACAAGCAGTCCAAGGCACTGCTGAAACATCATTCCATATTTCTCATATTTTAATTAGCTTACCTGAGGCAGCACTTCCTGAGGAAGTTCAAGTCGCACAAGCAAAATTAAGTAAGGTACAAGAGTTATTAGAATCAGGTGCGAGCTTTTCTGAAGTAGCCGCGGGCTATTCTGATGGACAAAATGCGCTTGAGGGTGGTGATTTAGGTTGGCGTAAACAGGGTGAGTTACCTTCTCTATTTGCTCAGGATGTACCAAGTTTAGCTGTAGGCCAGGTTAGTAAACCATTGCGAAGTGGTAGTGGCTTTCACTTAGTTGAATTAACGGACAAAAAGAGCGAAGAAACTCATCTAGTCAAGCAAACTTTAGCCAGTCATATTTTAATTAAAACCAATGAGCTAACAACAGATAAAGATGCTGAGAGTAGACTTGCGTTGCTTCATGAACGTGTCGTGAATGGCGATGATTTTGCTGAAATAGCGCGAGCAAATTCTGATGATACTGGTTCTGCTATTGACGGCGGAAGTCTTGGTTGGGTAAGTCCTGGCGTAATGGTGTCTGAATTTGAAGAGAAAATGAGTGAACTCTCTGACGGTGAAGTGAGTGACGTGTTCAAAAGTCGCTTTGGTTGGCACATCATTAAAGTATTTTCTCATAGAGAAGAGAATATGGCTGAAGAATTTAATCGTAATAAAGCACGGGCACAAATTCGTAGTAGAAAAGTGGCGGAAGATCTTGAAAGTTGGTTGCGTCAGCTTCGTGATGAAGCTTATATCGAGTACCGAAATCTTTGAGTACAATTACACGTAGTTTGGATATCTGCCCTAGGATAGCGTTAACAAGTGGAGAGCCCGCTGGAATAGGCCCTGATCTTTGTATTTTACTTTCGCAGCATCAACAACAATGTGAATTGGTTGTTATTGTCGATCCTCAATTAATCATTGATCGAGCACAAATATTAGGTATATCAATCAAGCTAGAGCAGGTTGATTTGTCACACGCTGCGAGCATTCCCGATAAAGGCATATTACGCTATTTACCCGTGGAGCTTTCTGTTCCTGTTCAAACTGGCGTTTTAAATAAAGCTAATTCAAGCTATGTATTAAATACACTGCAAATAGCTTTAGATGGCTGTTTGGATAAGACGTTTGATGCTGTTGTGACTGCGCCAGTGCATAAAGCGATCATAAATGATGCGGGTGTTATTTTTAGTGGTCATACAGAGTTTTTTGCTGATGGTGCAGGCGTTGAAAAAGTGGTGATGATGCTGGCAACAGACACGTTGCGCGTGGCGCTTGCAACTACTCATCTGCCACTAAAATTAGTTAGTGATGCGATTACGCAACGATCTTTAACACAGGTTATCGAAATCATTGATAGAAGCATGAAGCAGCAATTTTCTTTATCGACACCAAGGATTGCTATTTGTGGACTTAACCCCCATGCTGGTGAAGATGGCCATCTAGGTAGAGAAGAAATTGATGTGATTACCCCTGTAATTGAACAACTTCAGTCTAAGGGACTCTCGTTAACTGGACCATGGCCTGCAGATACTATTTTTGTTAAAGATAAATTATCACATTACGATGTTGTTTTAGCGATGTATCACGATCAAGGTTTACCTGTATTAAAGCATCAGGGCTTTGGCAAGGCTGTTAATGTGACTTTAGGTCTACCCTTTATTCGTACTTCTGTTGATCATGGGACCGCATTAGAACTTGCTGGTACAGGAAAAGTGACAAGCACGAGTCTACAAGCAGCAATTGACATGGCTATTAATATGGCAGAGAGCTAACAAATAATATGAGCAAGCAGAGTTACCCTCAAGCAAGAAAGCGTTTCGGACAGAACTTCTTGAATGACCAAAGTGTTATTGATGATATTGTTGCTGCGATAGATCCTCAGCGTGGTCAGCATCTCGTAGAAATTGGTCCTGGACGTGCTGCGCTAACATTGCCATTACTGCAAAATAGTGATCAACTTGATGTTATTGAACTAGATAGAGACCTCGTTCCTTTGTTAAAAGCACGTTTAGCTGGCTTCTCACATTTAACGATTCATCAGGCGGATGCATTAAGTTTTGATTATCGAAGTTTAGTTAAAAATAATGAACAATTACGGGTGATAGGAAACTTGCCCTATAACATTACAACACCTCTTTTATTCCATTTGCTTGATCAAGCTGAAAGTATAGAAGATATGTGTTTTATGCTTCAAAAAGAAGTTGTTCAACGCATTTGTGCGAAGCCTGGTGGTAAGCAATATGGCCGACTTAGTATTATGGTGCAGTACCAATGTCAGGCAGAGATGTTATTCATAGTCCCGCCAGAAGCTTTTGAACCGGCTCCAAAGGTTGAATCAGCCATTATTTACTTACGTCCATTAGATGAATTTATAGGTGGGGACATATCTATCGATTCGCTTGGTAAATTAGTAACACAAGCCTTTTCCCAAAGACGTAAAACGATAGCAAATACCTTAAAAAAGATGGTGACAAAAGAGATGCTAATTGCTGAAGGGATCGAGCTGGAACAACGTCCTGAAACGATTTCTGTTAGTCAATATGTTTCACTGACACGTGCATGGATAAAAAGCCAAAAATCGTAAGTTAAAACGTTATAGGAATTTAAATTTTTAAGGGATTAGCTTGGGTTTTACTGAAAACAAAAGCAATGATCTTGATAAATCAGTTATATCTGGCTTGACACGTTGTTTTTGCTGTAGTTATATACACGTTCTCCATCGAACAGGCAGACTTGTTCGTCTGTCGGAGATATAACAATAATTATTATTAATGAGAGAGGAATTGAGTGTGAATAAATCTGAATTGATCGATGCGATTGCAAGTGCTGCGGATATTTCAAAAGCGAAAGCGGCTCTAGCTGTTGATGGAATGACAAGTGCTGTAACTTCGGCATTAAGTGGTGGTGACCAAGTGACTTTAGTTGGCTTTGGTACATTCTCTGTACGTGACCGTGCTGCACGCACAGGCCGCAACCCAAGAACTGGTGAAGAAATTCAAATTGCAGCAGCAAAAATTCCTGCATTTAAAGCTGGTAAAGCTTTAAAAGATGCTGTAAACTAGTTTTTTTTCTTGGGGTGTTTAGCTCAGCTGGGAGAGCATCGCCCTTACAAGGCGAGGGTCGGGGGTTCGATCCCCTCAACACCCACCAAGAAATGGAGCGGTAGTTCAGCTGGTTAGAATGCTGGCCTGTCACGCCGGAGGTCGCGGGTTCGAGTCCCGTCCGCTCCGCCAAATACAAAAAAGGCGCATTAATAAATGCGCCTTTTTTTTTGGTTTTTTTTTGGTTTTAATACATTTTGCTTGATAATTATTTTTTACAGTAGGTTTTCTATCTATGTTGCATTTCATTCGTGAACGAGCCCAAGGTTGGGTAGCTTGGTTTATTGTTGGTTTAATCAGTATTCCATTTGCATTGTGGGGCGTTAATTCATATTTAACGGGTCCGTCTGATATTGTCGTTGCAACGGTCAATGGAGAATCAATTCAACAAGCTGAATATCAGCAATCTCTTAAGCAATACCGTGATCGAATGAGAAGTATGTTAGGTGAAGAATTTGATCCAACGATGTTTGATTCAATTGCCGTTAAAAAGAGTGTTGTTGATGGGCTTATTGAACAGAAACTATTGTTATCTGTTGGACAAGATCTTGGTCAACGTATAAGTAATGCTGCATTGCTGCAAATGATTCACTCTACACCTGCTTTCCAACAAAATGGTCAATTTGATGCTGATACCTATTCAATGACATTGGCGCGTGTAAGCCTAAATCCTGAAAGATACGAAGCTGAATTATATTCGGACTCTCTAAGACAAGAATTAATAAATAATGTCCAGCGATCAACTATTACTACCGATGCTGCATTAAACAATATTTTACGTATAGAAAAACAAACAAGGGACATCGCCTATGGTGTTATTCCAGCGTATTCTTTGTTTGATAAAGTTACGGTTACAGACGACGAAGTGCAAAACTATTATGATACGTATAAAACGAATTATTTAGCACCTGAACGCCTTTCTGTCGACTATGTTGAACTATCTGTTGATGTATTAAGTAAAGCTATTGATGTTGATGAAGAAAAGCTACAATCGTATTATATCGATAATCAAGATCAGTTTGTAGGCCCTGAACAGCGCCGTGCAAGTCATATTTTAATCGAAGGTGACGCTGATGCTGCAATTGCTACTTTAGATGAAGTAAAAGTACGTTTAGAGCAAGGCGAAGACTTTTCTACTCTTGCTACTGAACTTTCACAGGATTCTGGTTCTGCTGAAGAGGGAGGTGATTTAGGTTATTTCCAACGTGAAGTAATGGATGCTAACTTTGAGGAAGTTGTTTTTTCAATGTCAAAAGAAGGTGATGTCAGTGATATTGTTGAAACAGAGTTTGGCCATCACTTAATTAAATTGACTGGAATTAAATCATCTGAAGGCAAGTCATTTGCTGAGTCAAAGTCTGACATTGAAAAACTTTATCGCAAACAACAAGCGGAAGATTTATTTTATGAACAAGCTGAGCTACTTGCAGACTTAAGTTATGAAAATCCAGATAATCTAGACATCGTTGCTGAAGAACTTTCTTTAGAAATTAAAACA
>Ga0209494_1000445_pt1 | contig 18038 bp, 8 predicted proteins | sample EN1Hudseemescosm_FD_184628 | JGI IMG/M metagenome (GOLD analysis project Ga0209494, IMG submission 184628) | Methane-oxidizing microbial communities from mesocosms in the Hudson Canyon - EN1B Hudson Canyon (SPAdes) (version 2) | ecosystem: Environmental > Aquatic > Marine > Cold seeps | place... | reverse complement strand
TCTATTTTTATCAATAAATCCTTCAACTTCTGATTCAATGGCTACAGCGAGCATTCTTTGCGCCCCATCTTTTAGTATACTTTGTAAAAGGTCTATTTCTTCTTGCTTATTAAGAGCGATAATATTATTGTTTTTCATGGTGGTGTTTCCTTTGTTGTTGGTGAAGGATCGGCCTGATCTTATCCAACAGGATACACCGCTATCTTTTTAACTCATACACCAGAAATAACTATAGCTCGGCTAGTAGCCGTGTAGGGCGTAGTGAAATACCTGGTCTTGTCTTTGTTAATTATTTTAAAACGCAATCTAGAAGCTTGTCACATTATGAGAATTTCAAGTCATACCATACTACATTCTATCGCTATGTAGAGCCATCAAGTATTACTCCTTTTACCTATCAAGTCCGAAAAAGAGCATTGCATGCATCTCTAGTTATTGCACTACGACATAGTTGTCCTGAGTTGCTGGATAATAAAGGGGCCGAACTATTTGATTCTAATTCCCCTAGAGTTAGAAAGGTAATAAAGTTATTGAAGAATAGAATTCAGAACGCTTGCTTTGATAAGCTTAAATTGGAAGAGACACTTCTACATATTGATTGCTTATTAAATGAGTGGACTTTAGAGGTTAGGCGCTGTAATGAAGAAAGTTTAAATTTGCGCTATAACCCAAAAGATAATTCAGCCGAAGCTTTATTGGGGTCGTATGGAAATAATGATAAAAATATTGGATTGTGGAGAACTTTAAATTCAATGAGGCATGTTGAAAAGACGGCGATGTTTAAAATTGTTAAAAGTGTCGATTTATGAAAAAAAATCATTCATACAGCCCCGTCAGATTCTCACACTTAACTTCATATTCAGGTGTTGGGTCAATAGTTCGAGGCAATAATGATTTTTTAATGGTAGTTACAGATATACGTTTTTGGACAGATAAAAATGGTGCTCAGATTACTGACCCTCTAATGTTAGTTGAGCGGGTTAAAAAACACCTCAAAACGACTAAAGAATTACATGCGCCGCCAATGTCTCAAGTTAATAAAGGGCTGATATCTGGGGACCCCTTGCCTGCGGTTATTTTTCCTAGTTATGCGAAGTGTAGATCATGTAATCGATTGCATAATAGGCCATGGTATGGTGTAGATAAAGAAATTTCTAAAGACCTTCATTGTGATAATTGTCATCAACCATATTTAGAGCAGGTGACGTGGTGCGTCGCGAATAATAATGGGGATTTAAAAGATGTCCCTTGGCATTTCATGTGCCACCGAAATTCAAAAAAAAAATGTGAACAAGATTATGGTGCTACTTATTTAGAGATAATTTCAGGTCCAGGCGGGGAGAAAAAAATCAAGTGTTCTAGATGTGGGGCAGAAAATAGTTTTGAAAGTTCTCAGGTACAGCTTTCGGGGTGCTCACAGCCTTGGATAAGAGAGCCTGACTTAAGTATGCAACATGGTGAAAAGTTATTATATACAGTGATGGAGGTTAATGATCCTCGAGTTTATATTGAAAGTAAAAAAAGAGCTGTAGTTATACCACCAGAGTCAAATATTGATAAAAATTCTATTACTTATAAGCTGCTGTCTAATTCGGCACTTCTTAGTGGTCTTCAATCTGAAAATAGACCCTTGAAAAAGAAGAAGATTCTTATTTTAGCAGCGCATTATTATCGGTGCACCATTGACGATATAAAAAAAGCATTAATTGAAATTGAAGAGGGTCATTCTGATTTGGATAATTTTACTATTGGTGAAATGTATAATGATGAATTTAATGCTCTGGTTACAGAAGAAAACTTTAATGATGGAGCTGATTTTGTTACTAAACATAAGACAAAAGTTTGGGCTTCTTATTTGGAAGGTATATCTTTAAGCGGAGATTTGAAGTTAGTTTCTACTTGTATAAAAGATATAGTTGCTGTAGATCGATTGAGAGTGATTGAAGTGTTTAAAGGTTTTTCACGTGATCCCGAAGGTGAGAACAAGGTGGTTTTGCCTCCTGATATATCTAACGAATTAAATTGGATCCCTGCTATAGAATTATTTGGGGAAGGTGTCTTTTTTTCAATTAATGAAGAAATTCTAGAAAAGTGGGAAAGTATTCACGCAGTAAAGTTGAGAGCTGCTGAAATTGCAGAGCGCTACGAGAGTTATTCTGGGAGAGAGTTTGAAAATTTATTAATGGTATCTCCTAGATTCCTTTTATTACACACATTATCACATCTAGTTATTCGTGAGTTGGAGATATCTGCTGGGTATCCATCAGCATCTCTTAAGGAGAGGATTTATAGTTCTCAAGCAGATAAGATGGCAGGTGTTTTAATTTACACAGCAGTGCCTGATATTGCTGGATCATTAGGTGGTATTGTGGAAGCTGCAGAGCCTAATAATTTTCTAAAATTACTTGATGGTATTTTTAAACATGCACAATGGTGTTCATTGGATCCAGTATGTACAGAGCATGAAGGACAAGGGCCAAGCAATCTTAATAGAGCCGCTTGTCACGCATGTGCTCTTGTTCCGGAAACTAGTTGCGAGTACGGTAATGTATTGCTTGATCGAGTATTTATTAAAGGCAATAAAAGATTAAATATCCCAGCTTTTTTCAGTACTAACGGGAGGGTGTAATGGCGAAACGAATATTTTCTCTCCCACGCATAGATGAATTGACAGATGACCAAAAAAAGGCTTACCGCTTACCAAAATATGGTCAGTACATGATAGTTGGCTCACCTGGTACTGGTAAGTCAGTGGTGGCATTACATCGGACGGAGAAATTTTTTGAAAATAAAGAATGTTTCTTTTTAACATTTAATCATGTGCTTAGTACTGCTACAAAACAATTATCAACAAGCGATTTCGATTGCCAAACGGCGATGTCTTGGTTTTATGATCTTTACTGGAAACTTGTGGAAGGAACTTACCTAAATTTTGATAACATGAAAATGCCTGAGAGAGCCCCCCATAAACCTGACTATGAACAAGTAGTTGAGAAGTATAAGGATTTAAAAAAAGATTTTAATAATCATCAACTGGTTATTGATGAAGGACAAGACTTACCTGAGGGCTGGTATGATTGTTTAATAGAATTAGGCTTTGAAAATTTCTTTGTGGTAGCAGACCAAAATCAACAGATAACTGAAGAACACTCGTCACGTAAAGTACTTCAAGCACTATTAGGGCTAGAAAAAAAAGATGTTATTGAATTGAAGGAAAACTGGCGTAATACTGCACCCATTGCAGTATTTGCTAACTACTTCTTTACTGACAAAAGTAGCCCTAAACCAAAGCTGCCAGATAGACCTTCAGCAGACATTCCAATTCTCTTTGATTATAGGACTATTGATAAAATATCAGAAATGATACTTGGTGAATATGATCGTGATCCAAGTAAATTAATAGGGTTAGTTGTACCAACTGAGAATAAACGTGAGTGGTACGCTAGAAAGTTAGTTAATGATCAGATTGCAAGAAGTAATCCACAACCAGTTATAAGTACGTACCATTATTCTCAAAAAGGGAAAGTGAATATTGATTTTTCTTATGGTGGAATTGTTGTTCTTAATGATAAATCAGTAAAAGGGATTGAGTTTGATACTGTTTTCATTATTCTTGATGATTTTAAAATGATTAATAATGATATTGAGAGCTTGAAAAAGCGTTTTTATGTGATGGCTTCAAGAGCAAGAGAAAAATTGTTTTTATTTAAGAATTCTAAATTTGACAACATTGTAGATGAAATTCTTCCGGGACCTGTTGAACGTTCAGATAAGACAGGTGAAGAAATACTTAAGAGGCGAAAAATATGAGTGGTCAGCGTTGGTTTTTACCTACAAACACTGAAAACATGGAGCTTTTCTTATCAAATGGGTTAATGACTTGTTCTGATGGACTTAAAAAGTCTTACATAAAAGATACATTGGACGACTGCCCCAAAGGGTACATTCCTTTTTTCTCAATTCACAACCTTTTGGAGGCAATCTATAAATCAACTGGAGAGGAAGAGAATTTAATTAAATGTATTATTGAATTAAATTATTCTCAGATTATAAATATTAATATTTATGCAGAAGTGGAACCTCTCATGGATTCGATAGATACCTGCTCTTATATTGGACTAAAGATCTCTGACATTACAGAACTTAACTATCATAAAAAAATTCTAATTCCATCTCCCTTGCCAATGCAATGTATTAAGGGGGTTTTTTTTGAAAATACACTAATAAAAAATGAGATATCTAAAAATATAGAAAGAAAGTTTGGACAGTACCCTTCACGATTCTTTTTGGTAGAGAAGAATTTGTTTAATGGTAGAAATCACAAAAACAACCAAGTTCAATTAGAGAAGGTTTTATCGAATTCAAATCAAACCTGTCTCCCTGAATTAGATATTAATTATGAAAAAATCTTTTCGTTGGGTGGAATGCTCGGGTTAATGTTTTATCAAACGAAAAATAGTCAAGAATCGATTGAATGTTTTGTTGAAGCTAGCAGTTTAAATAAGATAGAAAATCAGGATAAAAATGAATTTAAACTATTTAATAATTATTTTTATGATGATGAACACCAAAATGAAGAATACTCTAGATTATGTTACAGCCTAATTAAGTTAATATCTGAAGATAAAGGTAATGTTGGTGAAGTGTCTCAAGCAATTATAGATTATTTAGAATTAGATATAAATTATCCTGAGTTACAAGAATTTAATAAAAAAATGGCTAAAGGATTGCGTAAAATTATTGATAGAGATAAAGACTATATGTCACCTGAAACTGTTTTCTCAAGAGTGGTGGGTTTTTGTAGGAAAAATAATGGTAGTAATAAAATACTTTTGATATTGACAATGTATTTCTTCAGGGATAAGCCTGAAACAATGTTAAAGTTTTATCATGAGGAATTCCAAAGCATTGATTATGTTTTGTTCGCAATTTTTTTTGGTATAAATTGCCAGTACATAGGTTTGCCCGAACAGATAAAACAAATTAAAGGGCTTGGTTATTATATTTCAAATCGAATGGCTGAATACCACCATAAATCATTCATTGATGATGGTTCTGTTTTTAAAAATGACAGTGCAATAAAGTTTATTTTAAAAGATTTTCTTAAGGAAAGTTCTAATGGGGATAGGGATAAGTTTTTTCAATGGTTTTTTGATTTTGTAGGTTTGAACTCAAATGATTTCCAATGTTGGAAAATGAATCATAAAGGTTTCCATTGTGAACCAAATTCTCAATTCACATTCAAAATAAAACCAAAAGTTACTACAGTGATTGATATGACTAAGCTTGAGCGACAATTACTTCTTAGCACAACTAACAATGATAAAGATTTATTTAATTATAATGAAGTTTATAGTCAATACGAAAAATTAAAAAAATGAGGATGATCCCTGATCGACCTTTTAATACGAAGAGCAATGCAGAAAAGAAAATTTTCGATGTTCTTAAAGAATGCTTTATTGGTGATAATGGGTTTGTTGCTTTTCATTCTTTAGATTTAACGGATCATGAAAGGAAACGAATTGGTGAGGTAGATTTTCTTATTTTATGTAAATATGGTGTTTTTGCATTTGAGGTTAAAGGGGGACGTATTTCTTGTGAGCAAGGGAAATGGTTTACGTCGAATTCACGAGGTAAAAATGAACTGAAAGAAGACCCTTTTAAACAAGCTAAAAATGGGTTGGAAGGGTTAATAAAAAAAATAAAAAAAAACAATAAATTATCATCACTATTTATCCCACATGGCCACGGTGTTGTTTTTCCAGATTGCATATGGGATCAACAAGGAGCTGAATGGGATAGACCGATGATTTCCGATGCTAAAAACGTTAGGAATTTTGAGCAGTGGCTAAATAAATTTTTTAAATATTGGAAAAATAAGTCTAAGCTAAATAGCTTGGTCCTTCAAGCTGAGGATATAAAACAACTTAGGGGTTTTTTGCGACCTAATTTTGAATTAGTTGAGTCACTTTATGACAAGATATTGGTGACGGAAGAACAAACTGTCAAGCTTACAGAGGATCAATATCTTTATGTTGATATTGCAATGGAGAATCAACGTGTTATTTGTTCAGGTGGGGCAGGTACCGGAAAAACCTTTTTAGCAGCTGAAATTGCAAGGCGTAAAGGAGCAACAAATAAGGAGGTTTTATTCGTCTGTAGGTCTCCTTGGTTAAAGAATTACTTATCAACTCGAATAGTTAGTGAAAACATCACAATTACAACCATTGATGGTGTGAAGCAGTCAATCCGTAGAGCTGGTTTGGATAATTTTGATGTGCTTATTGTGGATGAAGGACAAGATCTTTTTAACTTTGACGACTTGGACATCTTGGACTTTAGTTTAGATAATGGGCTAGAGAATGGTGAGTGGTATATTTTTCATGATATTAACAACCAGTCTGATTTGTTTTTAGATGCTAACGTTGAGGTGCTTACATATATTACTAGTTTAAATAACGCTGCTAAGTTTTCTCTAAGGACCAATTGTAGAAATACGCAGCATATATTATTAAAAGTTCAAGAATCCTTATTTATGGATATGGGAAATAATGGCACTGGTGAAGGACCAGAAGTTTCTGAGGTTTGCTTACCCAGGGACCAACTTATTAATTCATTGGCAAACAAAATTAATGAACTATTGAAGTTTGATATTGAACCAAGTTCAATTACAGTTTTATCAGCCCTCCCTTTTAATGATTCTATTATTTCATTTTTGCCAGATAAAATTAAAAATTTAATATTAGAATTAGATGATTACTCAGTTCGCAATTTTCCACACCCAAAAATAACTTTTTCACAAATAAAGAATTTTAAGGGTTTAGAAAATGAAGTAATTTTACTTGTAGATTTGCCTTCTCCTTATTCATTGACTGATTCTGATAATAAGACCTTACATTATGTTGGTATGAGTCGAGCCAGAGGGCTTTTATGTGCTTTTTGGGCCAAAATTGATGGTTAACAACTCTGAATTTCACGATAACGTCACCTATCTAAATGCTTCAGTATCAGCTTTACGTTGGTTATCAGAATTCTTAGAAAAGCGGAATTGTCAGGATGGTAAACCTAATGGTCATCCATTGTTTACATATCGGTGTACGATTAAAGAGTATGAAAGCTTAAAGTCATTATTGATGAAAGCTGAAAACAATGTTTATGGCTTTAATTCACATACTGGTTATGTAGTGGATACTGAAAATTTATTCACATTATATTGTGCTGAGTGGTGGAGACGTAATTACACAGGCGGTGTATGGAAGTGGGCACCAATTATTGAGTCCCTTGGGTGGGATCATAATACATGGGATACAAGAACAAATTTTATTGTAAAAGGTCTTAGGTATTGGAGGCGTGACTTAATTCGAACAGGTGCGGGTACTCAATATCTACTTTCAGTTGCATGTGAAGGGGGTATACCAATCAATGTCCTCGAGAAAGAAGGGGCCTCATTTAAATATTTTCTTAAAGCAGGCGTCCGTGAGTATGGACATTATGCAAGTACTGGTTTGAGTGCAGAACGAATTGCTCGTGATAATTTACACCGGCTTCCTGCATCCTGGCAGCAGGAACAGATAGCCTCATTAGCAGCTCAAATCATTGAACAGATTTGGATTTTAAAATCAGAAATCGGTGATTCAAATGATCCAGTTAAAACATTAAACGAGACTCACCCAGGCTGGAGTAAGGAACTACCTTTAGAGCTTGAGTCAGAACAAGCAGAAAAACTGATAAATAGTTTGTTAACAACTGCGAGATCAGTAGAGTTAGGTGGTAATCAAGTATTACGAGTTGAGCGTAATTTGGATTTAGCTCAGGACGGATGGGTTTTAAGTGCAAAACTACTGTTACCTAAGGAACTTAAGGTTAACCAAATCACTGCAATGTGTGATGTCGGATCTGCTCATGGAAGAGATGAAATACCTGAGCGTATGGAAATGTATCGTGTTATTGGTGATGAGCGCGTTCTAGTTGCAAAGTTATCAGGGGATACTGACACACGATTTATACACCCTATGCCTGGTTCTACAAAATCATTTACAGACGGTGCTGAAAAGGAACTTGGATTAAGTTTAGTTGCTAGAGGGCAAGATATTACGTCACTATCTGTAGCGGGAGCAGTAGAACTAAACCCAGACATGCCTTGGTGTTTCATTATGGTAGATGAAGATATGAAACACTTTCGATGGGTTGGTCAAGGGGGTTGCTATCGTTGTGAAGCAGATATATTTGTTATGTCTAACAGTACACCGAAATCGTTAACCGATGATAATAATCTAGGTGTAGATAAAGTAGAAGAAAATGTTCTAGGTAAAAAACTCTGGGTGGTATCTAACCCAGTAGAAGTTATAGATGAATATGACGGTGAGGTTTTCCATATTGAGCCTGGATTAGAAGGTATCGCAGAACGTGATTATAGATTAATTGGTACTCGGCAGTATTTCCCTAAAACACAGTATCCCTTGTACATCTTTATTCCAAGAATTCAGATTGTAAGCCATGATTCTGTGCAAACAATAGCCAGTGATGAAATATTTTGGCGACCCATAGGAATGCGTAAATGGCGCGCCTATGATGAACCTTTGATGTTAGGTGATATTGAATTACGACATCGTTATGGGGGAATAGCTCTAGCATCTTGGAAATTATCGATTCTTTCTGATGAAGCAAAAATACAAATACATCCAAAATCTCATTTAGAAGGTGATTTAGAACTGATTGCACCAAATGCTAAGGCTGCCATAATAAAAAAAGTAACTGGGCTTGAAGTCTCTGTTGAGCAAATAAATGATGGATGGCAATATAATTGCAAAAGATATGACGTATCTATTGGGATTATTTCAGGGCAGATATTTTGGGAAAATGAGAGGAAAATAACTTTTTCATTACCATTCCCAGCTCAAGGTGCTTCCTTTGTGGATAATGAAGGTAAGGAACTTTCTTCAGGAGATATATTAACTTTAAGTCGTCTGTATGGGTACCAAGCACAAGTGGTATCGCCTAGCAGTCTAAAAAAGTATGTTTTGCGTATTTCACTTGTCACAGAAAATACATCCATATCAGCAATCGAATTTCATACGGTTAAATGCTCTTTGGCTGCTGGCAAATTTGGTGTAAGTACACTGTCACTTCAACAGATAAAAAGTGATATTGATATGCTTTTTTCTGTTAGTACAGGTGTTAATGATCAAGTTAGATTAGATATTGTAGAATCATCAAGCTTAAAGGCAAAAGCAAGTGTTCTAGTGGAGCAGTTTGAAGGAATCTTGTATTCAGATAAAACAAGAAAAATGATTCAATTAGCAGTAAATAATTCTATTTTTAAGGATGACTATAGAGGGTTCTCCTTAAAATTAATTTCAATTAATGATATTGAATCCGATCCAATTACATTAGCGTGGAATGATGTTAGTGCAGGATGGGCAATCCCTGATTATTCCGATGTTGACTTTGATTCATCTCACACCTATTTTGCTAGCATTGATTGTGAAGCATCTCAAAAGATACAGCTCTGTGTTATTTCGCCAGATTATGAGCCAAATTTAGATGTATTGACAAAACTTTCTAGAGCATTAACTATATCCAACGCAGAAGACAGATTAGAAAATATACATGACTATCTCAGCTATCTAATAGAGTCTGGATCTGAAGATGAATGGCGTGAGTTATGTGAGTATTTGAAACGCCTATCATGCGTGCATCCGGATGGTTTGGATTTAGTTGAATGCATATTGTATTTTCCTGAACTAATGGCGATCGTTTGGTTTAGGTCTTTTTCTGATTCTTCTTTGAGCGATTATTTACAGAAAATATGTGAAACAAGTCCATTTGCATGGTGGATGATTAGTCTAGAGCAATGGATATCAGCATTGGAAAACTGGCTGTTGAGTTTAGATGATTTAGATGAGGCTGTTAAAAATATAATGGTTACGGAGTGCAAAAAGAAGCTTGAAAATATGAAAAATTCTAATGCGGAAGTGGATGTAATTTTTGAGGTCTTACTGGAGAGACTAGGGGTGGATCTCCCTGCAACATCAGCGCTTTCGTATGTTAGGAATCACCCGGTTGATGAAATCTGGTTACAACTAGATGATTTATGCAGAGGGCACTTTATTCCTAGTGTTGATGGATGGTGGCCGAAGATTGGAGAGGTTTTTGAGCTTAGGAATAAATTACCATCCGACATTTTTCATTATATTAAGTGGCCGGCGGATCAAATGAACTATCAGAAGTCAGTAATTCATGCGCCTGTAGTAGTAGCATCCATACTACATCTGAATTTGAATTTTGATGAACATCATCGCGTTGCGATTCTTGCAGCAAGAAATTTTTCTCCTACTGCTTTTGCAACACTATTTAGAGCAACACAGGCTATTCTTTGGGTACATAAAGGAGAGTTGAATAATGAGTGATCAAATAAAAATAATTCAACTAATTCATGAGTTAAATAGACGTTCAGCAAGAGCTGTTGTTAGCCAATTGAGTTTTAGAAGCACTGCTGCTAGTAATTATTTAAGGGCACAGTTTGAAAAGCTACCTGGTGAAGATGGTAGCTTCTTAACTGATCCAGTTTTTGAAGCAACATTTAGTTGGCAAGAATCAAGTAAAAGCATGGAGCAGTTAAAGGATAATTTATTATCTGATGGTGTTCTTGAAGCATTAAGCAATCCTCCCAAAAAACCAGAAGATCTTACTGAATATAAGTTCCCGCTAGATCGGCACCCCTATAAGCACCAGCTTACAGCATGGGAGACGCTTTTGTCAGAACAAAGGAAGTCAGTATTAGTTAGCAGTGGTACAGGCTCTGGTAAGACTGAGTGTTTTTTAGTTCCTATTATAGAAGATTTATACAGAGAATATGAAGTTAATCAAACACCACTTACAGGTGTGCGAGCTTTGTTTTTATATCCTTTGAATGCCTTGATTAATAGTCAGCGGGAACGATTGAAAGCATGGACGCATGGTTTTGACGGAGGGGTAAGATTTTGTTTGTACAATGGTGAAACACCAACCAAACGAACTAAAGCAAGTGTTATGAACGAATCGCCTGAGGAGGTTCGTGATAGGACTATACTACGTGAAGATCCATCACCAATTCTTGTTACAAATTCAACAATGTTGGAATACATGTTAGTGAGAAATGATGATTTACCAATTGTAGAAAAATCACAAGGAAAATTGCGCTGGATAGTTCTTGATGAGGCCCATACGTATATTGGCTCTCAGGCTGCTGAATTAGCACTATTATTGAGGAGAGTTATAGATGCATTTGGAGTAAAAGCAGAAGATGTTCGTTTTGTTGCTACCTCAGCAACAATAGGAGGTGGTGATGAGAAGAGTCTATTGGACTTGCAAAAGTTTTTAGCAGATGTGGCTGGTGTAAGTGACTCACAAGTGCGTGTGGTTAAAGGTGAAAGAAATATTCCTCAAATAAAGGAGTCATCAAGGGAACATGAAATATCACTTGAAGAACTAGCTAAAAAATCTAATGATGAGCAGTATGAGATTCTTTGTGGTAATACGCCAGCATTAAAAATAAGAAAAATGCTTGCGCAATCGCCGCATGCTGCCACTACGCCAGAAATATTATATGAGTTACAAACTGTATGGAAAAATGTCTCTAAGCAAGATGTTTGGAAATTATTTGACTGTATGGCCTCAGCTAATAATGGTTCATCGTCATATTTGCCAATTCGAGCCCATTTCTTCCAAAAAACACTAAATGGTATTTATGCGTGTACTAATACGGATTGTTCACATATGCCAAGTCCCCTCAAGGGAAGTGATTGGAAATATGGGCAAATTTATTTAAGTGAAAGAGATTTTTGTCACTGTGGAGCACCTGTGCAACCAATTGTGTCATGTAACTCTTGTGGTCAAGAATACCTTGAAGCGGAAGAGTATTTTTTAGGCGATGGAGTTTATGAGATTCAGCCGCCGACTAGGCATGATAATGACGATGAGTTTATTTGGGATATCGAGTCTGATGAAGAAGAACATAATGACAATGAAAATGAAGCTGCTAGAGAACATTTAATACTACATTACCAAAGAGTTGATGATTCAGTTCCAGTAAGAATTCAGAAAAACACACGAAAACTCGCTCATAAGAATGGGGATATAATACTTTATGGTAAATTATCAATAGATTTTGCCTGCGCAACATGTGGTGCAAAAGACCGTAGTGGTTGGAAAGTATTTGTTCCAAAAAGGTTAGGCGCACCATTTTTCTTGGGAGATTCACTACCAACATTGCTTGAGCATTCACCAAGGCACGGGGATGGGCCATTTGAAAGCCGTCGCTTATTAACATTTACAGATTCACGACAGGGAACAGCAAGAATTGCAGCTAGATTACAACAAGATGTTGATAGAAATAAGGTGCGATCTGTTTTATATCATGCTGTACATGTATCAGAAGACTTATTAGGGAGTGATAAATTAATCAAACTTCAAGATGACATAAAAACGTTAGATGAAGTGGTGAAAACCCATCCTAATGTAAAAGAAATGCTTGATGGAAAAAGAAAAGAATTAAAAGATCTTGAAAGCCCAGCATTTCGAGTTTTATCTTGGCAAGAAGCTGCTCATTCATTGAATAACTCGAAGGATGTTTCATGGTACATGTTTGATGCTTTTCAAGAAATTGCAAGTACACATATTACGAAGGAGCAGTTTGGTGACTTTACTCTCTTTAGGGAGTTTATGCGTAGACCTCGTAGGGGTTTTCAATTAGAAACTCTAGGTATGGTAGAGATGTTCTTTCCTGAAATAGAAATACTAGAATGCTTTCCGGATTCATGGGGGCAATTATACATAGATAAAGAGGACCAAAAAGCCAATGCATTGAATGATTGGAAGGATTGGTTAATTAATGTTATTGATGTTCATTTAAGAGCTAATAGCGGTGTCGATTTTCCTAGAGAGTGGGGGAAATTGATGGGAGCAAAAGTTACACGTAAAGATATTGTAGGTCCAAAAGATATCAGAGAACAATATGTTTTGCGGTGGCCATCGGTTAGAAGATCAACAAGGTCAAAAGTAGTTCGATTACTATCTCGAGGATTTAAATTAGACTTAGAAAATAATGAAGTGCTAGACCACATTGAGCAAGTATTAGATGATACTTGGTTTATTATGAGAGGCACTGTATTAAATTCTTATGCAGATAGCATTTATTTACTAAATTTAAAAGAAAAAGCAGCATTTAGAAAAGTAACAAATGCATGGAAATGTCCATACAGTCATCGTTTGGTCGCACGTGTCTTTCGTGGGCAATCGCCAAATACGCCAGCACGAGATATTAATGCGCTTGCTTGTGAGGTTGTTGAGTTGCCATCTTTGCCTTTCCCTAATGAAACAAATACAACTAACCGATTAAAAATCACTTCATGGCTTGAAACAGACCCACTTCTTGGGAAAGCACGTGAAATGGGTGTCTGGCCTAACCGAGCGGATAGAATAGCAACAGGAGAGCCATGGTTCAGGATAGTAGAACATTCCGCCCAAATTGATTCGCAAGAATTAAAGCGATATGAAAAAATGTTTAAAGAAGGTAAGTTGAATGTTCTTAGTTGTTCTACAACCATGGAAATGGGAGTTGATATAGGTGGTATGTCTGTTGTTGCTATGAACAATGTTCCCCCTCACCCAGCAAATTATCTACAACGTGCAGGACGAGCCGGGCGTCGAAATGAAGCAACATCGGTATGTTATACACTGTGTAAACAGTCTGCTCATAGTATGCAAGTATTTAATGAACCTAAATGGCCATTTATGCCAGGTCAAATTGCTGTGCCAAGAATTAGTTTAGAAAGTGCCAATATAGTTCAGCGACATGTTAATGCTTTGCTCTTTTCATTTTGGTTGAGTCAATTTGGAGATGATATACGTAAATTGACCTCAGGATGGTTACTAGAAAAATCATCCAGTGACCAAGCAGTTGTCGATGACTTTATCGCATGGTGTCGTTCAATAAAGGTCCAGGGTGAATATGAAAGATTAAGTTCGAGTGTTAAATCCATAACAAAAAAGACTAGTCTCCATTCAAAACCTCTTGAAGTATTAGCTGAGCAAACAGCACTAATGATAGATGTTATCTACGAGAAGTGGTGGGATGAATTTGGAATAATGTTGGATGAGTCAAATAAGATAGCAGAGTCATCAAAACGACCTAATGAAGAACCAGCATATAAGGCAATAAATATTTCCTTAAATAGAATGAGAGATGAATATTTATTACGTGATTTAGCAAACGGCGGATTTTTACCGGGTTATGGGTTCCCGACACATGTTGTTTCATTAAATAATATTACAATGCGGGAGCTGACAAAAATCAGACAAAATGGTCGAGAAGATGGTTTTGGTAAAAACCGAGGAATTCCCTCACGAGATCTTGCAGTTGCACTCAGAGAATATGCCCCTGGTGCAGAAATTGTCATTAAAGGGTTAGTCTATCGTAGTGCAGGTATAACATTAAATTGGCATCGACCATCAAACCTAGATGCAGCTCCAGAAATACAAAACTTGTATCATCATTGGGAGTGCAAAAAGTGTGGTGAGTTCGGTGATAGTAATAGGCTTCTATCTTTTTGCCTATCATGCAATGCAGATTCCTCTAAGCTAAAAATGAAAGAAGTATTAGAGCCTGCAGGATTTGCTGTGGATTTATTTGAAGACCCACATACTGACGTAAATAGACCAACATTCATGCCATATGAGGATGCAAAAGTAGCGGCTATAGATGCTATGTGGAAGGTCTTGCCTAACAACTTATTAGGTAGGATTAGATATTCTGAGAATGGCTTAGTCAGCCATGTTAGCTCAGGGCTGTATGGGCATGGGTATACACTTTGTTTATGTTGTGGTCGTGCTGAACCTCAAACGGGAGAGAATGAGCCGGTATCGTTGGTTACCAGCGAACATAAAAGACTCAGAGGAGGTAAAGACCTACAAAATAGCCCTTTATGTGAGGGGCCTGGAAATGATTACATGATTAGGAGGGATCTTTACCTTGCAAGTAAAATACAAACTTCAGTATTTGAGCTTCAGCTTAGAGATCCTCGAGACAATTATATGCCAGTTCGAGATCCAACTATTGGGTGGACAGTCGGCTTTGCTCTTAGGAATGCATTGACTAAGCGGCTCGGTGTTGATCAGCGAGAAGTAGAAGTTGCTCTGAGGGATATGCGTTTTGACGATGAAAAATCTGGTTTTGCTCTTTGTCTATATGATACAGCCTCACAAGGTGCAGGTTATGTGGAAAGGCTACAAGAAGATTTGTTTTTATTAATGCGTGAAACACTAGAGCATATGGCTTGCCCTGCTTCATGTGACTCCGCATGTCAGCATTGTTTATTGGATAATGGTTCACAATTCAAAGAAGACCACTTAGATCGTGGTGTTGCAGCTGAATGGTTGAGTGAATGGCTAAACGCATGTGAGTTACCAAATGACAAATTTTATTTTGGTGAAAATTCATCTGTAAATTTATCACCTTTGTCTAATCAGTTAGAACGTTTAGTTAGAAAATCAGAAATAGATAGGGTTTGCTTATTTTTAGAATTATCGGATGAAGATCCATCTGACTTAGCTAGTTGGTCAATGGTGGATATGATACAACGACTATTGTCAAGTGGAATAGAAGTTGAATGGGTACTGGTTGGTGACATTAATGTTTGGAAAGATAGATGTGGGTATCAAATAGCAGCATTTATGGATATTTTTAATAAAAGATTATCGGTAAGCCATTTGCAGGCAAAAAATAATATTTCAGGACAAGGAAAAATGATTATGGCTGCAATATTAGGGGGGCAAGGGCATTACTGGGCCGGTGAGAATGCCGAACTTTTATTGAATGGAGAATGGGGGTCTGTTGATGGTCCAATCATTACTACAAAAGATTGGATGAAAAAAATAGAATTTAATGTTTCTATGCTAAAAAGTAATTTTGTAAGACCGGAAATAAAAAATATATCGGCTAGTGTTAGGTTAAATGATGATCTTGACGGGGCAACTAAAGAATTTGGTAGGAAATTTATTAACTGGATTAAAGTTAACCTACCAGGTTTAGGCGAAACAATAGATAAAGGTGAAAAGCTACTTTCTATTTCATATTCTGATAGGTATTTGAGAGCGCCGGTTCATGTTATTTTGTTATATAAATTATTTTATGAGTTCAGTAAAGCTTGTGGAGATGAGTCTACAAAACTAAATATTACGACAACGTTTATGCAGTCAAGTGATAGACAGCCATTCAAGGTGTTTCATAATTTTGGTGACTCTAATGAGCGAGACCATATGTTGAATCAAGCTATTTCTTCGATATCAGAAAATTTTAAATTTAATGTTGCGAGCCACAATAGAGAAACAAGCCATGCACGGACGTTAATCTTAGAATTTCATAATGGTTCTTTATATGAGATGGACTTTGATCAAGGAATGGGTGCTTGGAATTATTCTGGGAGTGCTCGTTGGGATAGCTACGAAGCTGATGAGAAAAAATTAAAATTAATTTTGAATGATAAAGGCTCAGTACATATTTCAGGGAAGTGGGGTGTTTTGATTAATATAAGAAAGATTAACTAGCAATGATATTTCTTATATTAATATATTTATGAGAAATTTATTTGCGCATACATGTAGTAAGAAAACAGGTTAACCTTTTCTTTGGTATGCATTTTGGTGAGGATAAAAATATATTATGACGTTTTGTGAAAGGTGTAACTGGAAAAGTCCCTTAAAAAAATAATATCCACTGAATGGTTGTGAAATAGACAGAATTATAATTGAATTGAATTGAATTGAATTGAATTGAATAAATATAAATTTTGGTTATTTCACGCATTATTATGAGGTTGACATTTTATGTGATGGGCATATACTGAACTTAAGCGCTGATTTGAACTCAGCTTGCAGAGCGCTTTATAAATACTAGCTAAAGAGGGAATATTATGGCCCGATTTAGCAAAAGCTAGAGTGGGTTTTTTTATGCCTGCTAGAAACACGCCTGATTTACTTACTACTTGCAGAGGCGATTTCAAATATCTGCTAAAACGTAAAGGAGATTTACCATGTACGAAACTGGTAGCACTCAAGAGGAACTCGCAGAAACTTACGATCTGGAGAATCCTGTCATTGAGCATACAGAAACCAAGAACTTCTTTGACCACACCGGTCTTTTCCATAAGGGTCTTAATCGGGCCTTGACGGAACACGAACTCGACGACTCTCTTATTCCTGACGATTGGTGGGAACCATTTATTAATGCCAAACACCATGCCTATACTGGCAAATGGTTGGTTGGCACCAATGGTTATCGCTGCTGGGACGGAGAGGGTAATCCACCTGGTGTGACCGATGAAGATGTCATCAACAGAAGCGCTGGAGTCGTTGGCACTTTTGGATATCGGAGGGCTAGATAAGTCTCAAAAGAAGATTGAATATTAATTTATTAAAGATGTAGCAGGTTGTGTTGCCTGTTAGAAACCGCCGAGTTAATTCCAACAACTTGCAGGGCGGTCTATAAATATTGCTAAAGCGTTGCTGACTCCTTACCGTCCCAGAGTTATCTCCGCTTGTTATATGGGGCGAAACAAGGAGAATCATTATGATTTCAAAACATACACTTCTACACTTGCCTGTTGCTACCGCAGCTTCTTTTTTAAGGGGGTTGTGATGGCTGATAATAAACATACAGAGTACATTCCCAAATGCAGAATTGTACCGGGAACGCAGGAGGAAGCAACAGCGCTAAACAATGGAGGAGCCACACAGATCGTGTTGGATAGATGCTCTAGGAAATGAGCTATAGTTATTTCTGGTGTATGAGTTAAAAAGATAGCGGTGTATCCTGTTGGATAAGATCAGGCCGATCCTTCACCAACAACAAAGGAAACACCACCATGAAAAACAATAATATTATCGCTCTTAATAAGCAAGAAGAAATAGACCTTTTACAAAGTATACTAAAAGATGGGGCGCAAAGAATGCTCGCTGTAGCCATTGAATCAGAAGTTGAAGGATTTATTGATAAAAATAGA
>Ga0209494_1000444_pt1 | contig 18049 bp, 19 predicted proteins | sample EN1Hudseemescosm_FD_184628 | JGI IMG/M metagenome (GOLD analysis project Ga0209494, IMG submission 184628) | Methane-oxidizing microbial communities from mesocosms in the Hudson Canyon - EN1B Hudson Canyon (SPAdes) (version 2) | ecosystem: Environmental > Aquatic > Marine > Cold seeps | place... | reverse complement strand
GTCATATAACCTAATTGTGACAATGTTGAATAAGCAATAACCCGTTTAATATCATTTTGGATTAAGCCCAAGAAGCCCATAAATAATGCCGTAATCGCACCAATGACCAGTACAAATGATAAAGCCGTTTCAGAAAACTCAAATAATGGCGACATTCTCGTCACCATAAAGATACCGGCTGTAACCATTGTTGCAGCATGAATCAACGCTGAAATAGGTGTTGGGCCTTCCATTGAGTCTGGCAACCATACATGTAATGGTACTTGTGCTGACTTACCCATTGCACCGATAAATAATAAGATACAAATCAATGACATTACAGACCAGTCATGGCCCGAAAAGATAGCAATCGTCTTTTCTGACATCGTAGGTGCTTGAGCAAATACTTCTACGTAATCCAAACTACCAGCAAACATTAATACGCCTGCAATACCCAATAAGAAACCAAAGTCCCCTACTCTATTTACCAAGAATGCCTTCAGATTGGCATAAATTGCTGTTGGTTTTTTATACCAAAAACCAATCAATAAATAGGACACTAACCCTACTGCTTCCCAGCCAAAAAAGAGCTGCATGAAGTTATTGGCCATTACCAATATCAGCATGGAGAAGGTAAACAGGGAAATATAACTAAAGAAACGTGAATAACCATCATCATCATGCATATAACCAATGGTATAAATATGTACCATTAGAGAAACAAAGGTGACGACAACCATCATCATCGCAGTTAAGGCATCAACCATAAAGCCGACTTCAAGGCTTAAACTACCTGCCTGCAACCATTGATAAACCTGTTCGTTATACGTTTGACCATCAACAACAACGAGTTTTAATACCCATATTGATAAAACAAAAGCGAGTCCTACGCCAATAATAGCGGCTCGATGAGACCATGTTTTACCGATCTTATTGCCAAAGAATCCAGCCAGGATGCTACCTAGAAGTGGCGAAAGGGCAATGGTTAGGAGTAAGTTCTGTGTCATCAATCCTAGCCTTTCAAGTTATCAAGTTCTGCAACATTAATCGTGTGCATATTTCTAAATAGCACCACTAAAATTGCCAAACCAATGGCTGCTTCAGCAGCTGCCACCGTTAAAATAAAGAATACAAACACCTGTCCAGCTATATCACCCGAGTAATGAGAGAAAGCAACAAAGTTAAGATTCACGGCTAATAACATTAACTCGATACACATCAATAAAATGATGATGTTTTTACGGTTAATAAAAATACCCGCAACTGACAAGCTAAATAGCAATGCACCCAGAATCAAGAAATCAGATAATGCAATCATGACTGTGCCTCCTGCTCATTATCTTGTTTTTTAACAGCATCCATTTTAATAATGCGAAGACGATCTTTTGCTTGTACTTTTACCTGCTCCGACACATTCTGAGATTTACTTTTCTTCTCACGCAAAGTCAAAGTAATCGCGGCAATAATGGCAACAGTTAAGATTACTGATGCAATTTCAAAAGGATAAACATAGACGGTATACAGCAATAAGCCTATTTCTTTTGTATTACTATAACCTTCAGGATGAGGTATCGGCGCTGAGACTATATCTAAACCAAAATGTGATGCACCCAATACTGCAATCATTTCAATAGTAATGAGTGCTGCCACCAAAATTCCTAGGGGTAAATATCGAGTAAAGCCTTCTTGCAAAGGTGCAAGGTCGATATCAAGCATCATCACCACAAATAAGAACAACACCATAACAGCACCGACATAGACAAGTACCAATGTCATTGCCAGAAATTCTGCTTCTAACAATAACCAAATGCCTGAACTGGTAAAAAATGCCAATATTAAGAACAGTGCTGCACGAACTGGGTTACGAACTGTAATCACCATGCTTGCTGCAAATAATAAAACGGCAGCAAAGGCATAAAATATAATTTGTTCCATTAGAGAGCCTCCAGATGAATCTGGATGTTAAAGATTAAGGCTAAAGGTTTCAGATGCAAGGCGGAAAATGCACGTAATAGTGCACTATTGCGAAATTTTTCAACGCCGTAGCTGAGAGTTTTAGACTTGATATTTTCATTCATGATTTGTTTGGAGTCTCTCTTCATTATCTATACTCCGCATCGGCAGCACGATCTGCGGCTATTTGAACTTCATGTTTATCGCCTACGGCTAATAACTTATCTTTAGTCATAATATTCTCACCACGATTTTCAAAGTGATAATCAAACACCCGTGTTTCTACAATTGAATCTACTGGACACGATTCTTCACAAAAACCGCAAAAGATACATTTAAATAAATCAATATCGTAACGCGTTGTTCTACGTGTGCCGTCATCACGAGGTTCTGTTTCAATTGTGATTGCTAATGCAGGACAAGTAGCTTCACATAATTTACAACCAATACAACGTTCTTCACCATTAGGATAACGACGTAATGCATGCAAACCTCTAAACCGAGGTGATTGAGGTGTATTTTCTTCTGGATATTGAACCGTTATCTTTTTAGCAAATAGATAGCGTCCTGTTAGTTTCAAACCTAACAATAATTCCCATAGCAAAAAGCTCTTAATATAGTGTCGTAATGACGTCATAAAGTCTGATTTCATGACACAGCCTCCGTAAACCAAGGGCCAATATCATAGACCTGAGCAGTTGCCACAACCACTAACCAAACCAGTGTGACTGGGATAAAGATCTTCCATCCTAAACGCATAATTTGGTCATAACGATAGCGTGGGAACGTAGCCCTAAACCACAAGTAGAAGAATAAGAAGATACACGTCTTCATCAGCAACCAGATAATGCCTGGTACAAATGCAAATAAACTCTCTAAGCCGGGAATGCCCTGAAATGGTGATAACCAACCGCCCATAAAGAGCACAGCTGCCAACATTGAAATAAGAATCATATCGGCATATTCAGCAAGGAAAAACACGGCAAAGGCCATACCTGAATATTCAACATGGAAACCCGCCACGATTTCAGACTCACCTTCTGATACATCAAAAGGAGCACGGTTTGTTTCTGCTACACCAGATAGGAAATAAACAACAAACAATGGAAACAGTGGCAACCAGTACCAATGTAAAATGCCACCTTGTTGAGCAACAGTAATTTCACCTAAGTTTAAACTGCCCGCAGCAATCAATACACCTACTAAAGCAAAGCCCATTGCAATTTCATAAGAAACAACTTGAGCCGCAGATCGGAGCGCCCCTAAAAAGGCATAACGAGAGTTAGATGCCCAACCGGCAATCACAATACCGTAAACACCCATTGATGTAATTGCCAAGATATACAATAAACCAGCATCAATATTTGCCAGAGTTAAGGTTGCATCAAAAGGCATCACAGCCCAAGCAGCCAATGCAGGTCCAATAGCTAAAACAGGCGCCACTAAGAATAAATATAAATTTGATTTAGCCGGGAAAATAACTTCTTTCAAAGCCAATTTAAGACCATCCGCTATCGGCTGTAAAAGCCCTAATGGACCCACACGGTTTGGACCAATTCGTACTTGAATCCAACCAATTATTTTACGTTCTGCATAGGTTAAATAAGCAACACCTATCATCAGAGGTGAAATAATCACTACAATTTTTAGAACTGTATATAAAACAGTCTGGGCAACAACCCAATCAGCAACAGAACTGATCAAATCAAACATGATGTTCTCCTTGCTCCATGGCCTTAACACTCACATGAGCAAACATAGCACCAAATGCTGATGTTTCATCAATACCAGCAGCCAGATAAATACAGCCATCAGCAATAGTATTATCAATTTCAAAAGCGCTTGAAATACTATTTTCACCCTGAGTAATAGAAATGACCTTAGCCTGACTCACACCTTGTTTTTCTGCTTCAGCTTCATTCATTCGAGCAACTGAAGCCTGTTGATTTTCAGCAGTTTGTTGTAATGCACTGCTACGTCTAACGACTGCATCAGTCTGATACATTGGAATTTCAGAAATGGTCCTTAAGCCTGATTCAACACTTAAATCATCAGGATAATAAGGAGCTTTAGGTGTCGTTGAGATTAAATTCAACTGATCATGAACTTCATCTCGAACATCTTGTGACGATACATAATCAAAATCTTTAAGATTGGCCATATTGCCCAAAACACGTAAAACCTTCCACGCTGGACGGCTATCGCCTTTGGCACTAACTGCTCCAGAAAAACTTTGCCACTGACCATCAATCCCCACAAAGGTACCTGATGTTTCAGAAAATGGGCTAACCGGTAAAATCACGTCAGAGTATGCCAACATTTCATCAGTCACATAACTATTGATAGAAACAACTAAGCTTGCCTGTTGCAATGCTTGTTTTGCCACCGCTGGGTTTGCACAATCTAGTTCTGGCTCCACACCTAACAGGACATAAGAGCGTAGTTGTTGCTGCCAAGCTTGCTGTGCATTTATACCTGCGGCATCTACATTTTCAGTTTGTACGGATTCAGTGAGTTCTAACGCCGTTGAATTAGCATTTGGCAGTAAAATCATCTGATTCTTAGTGATTTTGGCAATGAAGTTTGTCAGTGCTTTTACTATCGATGCTTGTGGATGATTGTTTACTAAAGCACCTACAAGCAATGTCGCCTTTTTAGCATTTGCCAAACGCATTGCGATTGTTTGTTCCTTAGCACTTGGAACAACCGTATTTAATAGTTCATTCCATGATTTATAGTCACCATTAGCGAGTGACAATAATGCTTTTGCAACACCTGATAAGGTTTTAATCATTCCTTGAATATCAACTGTAACTTGGCAGACATTTGGTATTAATAAGTCTGATGCAAAGAAGTTAATATTCGTAACAGGGGTTCCTAACAGTGCTGATTGCCTAATACGATGAGCAATAATAGGTTGTTCAGCCCTAATATTACAGCCGATCAATACAATATCGTAGCTATCTTCAATATCTGCCAAGCACCAATCAGCATGACTATAATCAGCCTGTTGATCTGCAAAGTCTTGTTGACGAAGACGATGATCAATATTTTCTGTCCCTATTCCCCGTAGTAATTTTTGGAATAAATAGGATTCTTCTAATGTTGATACAGGTGAAATAAGACCCGCGATCTGATCTGCACCATGTTTAGTTTTAATTACTTTTAGACCATCAATAGCTACCTGTAGTGCTGTTTGCCAGTCAGTTTCTTTCCACTGGCCGTGTTCTTTAACCATAGGAACGGTTGCACGTTGTTCGTGGTTTAAACCTAGGTAACTAAATCGATCTCGATCTGATAACCATGTTTCATTTAATTTTTCGTTTTCTCTAGGTACGACTCGCAAGACTTCGTTTCGACGTGTATGAAACTCAATATTTGAACCCACAGCATCATGTGGTGCAATTGAATTGTGGGCTGTTAATTCCCATGCACGAGCACGGTAACGGAATGGTTTTGAGGTTAAAGCGCCAACTGGGCACAAATCAATGATATTGCCTGATAATTCAGAAGCCACACTGCTTTCAATATAAGTGCCAATCTCCATATGCTCACCGCGACCAGTCGCACCGAGTTCTTTAATACCCGCAATTTCTTCACCAAAACGAACACAACGTGTGCAGTGAATACAACGTGTCATATCAGTATTGATTAATGGACCAATATCTTTATCTTTTACAACACGCTTGCCTTCATTATATTGCCCTACTCCTGAGCCATATCCCATTGACATATCTTGTAATTCACACTCACCACCTTGGTCACATATTGGACAATCAAGAGGATGATTAATAAGCAAGAACTCCATCACACCTCGTTGAGCAGCCAATGCTCTCTCAGAGTGGGTGAAAATCTTCATGCCTTCAGTAACTGGGGTTGCACACGCTGGTAAAGCTTTACGAGACTGTGCAACTTCAACCAAACACATTCGACAGTTGGCCGAAATTGATAATTTTTTATGGTAGCAAAAACGAGGGATATCAATACCTGCTTCATCAGCAACTTGAATAACCATTTTCGCTGAATCCACTTTTAGTGGAATGCCGTCTATTTCTATATTAACCATTAGTAGGTGGCTCTGTTTAAATCTGGGCGAAGTATATTGTGATTCAAAATTTTCAGATTAAAGGCATAAATGATAGCTAATAGTAGACTATTACTATCATTTATAACGCATAAGATGGATATTTTGGACGCAAGATACGAGTTCATGATTTGAATGGTGCCTCCCCAACCTGACAGCATTTATGGTCTATATGGTATTGAAACTCATCACGGAAATGTTTGATAAAACTAATCACTGGTGCTGCTGCTGCATCACCTAATGCACAAATAGTATTACCATTAATATTTTTTGCCACATCAACTAAACGATCTAAATCTTCTTGTGTGCCTTCGCCATGTTCTATGCGTTTCACAACTCGATATAACCAGCCTGTGCCTTCTCGACAAGGCGTACATTGACCACATGATTCTTCATAGTAAAACTCAGAAATGCGCTCTAATGCTTTTACCATGCACGTAGTTTCATCCATCACAATAACGGAGCCCGCACCTAACATCGAACCACCTCGACTAATGCCGTCATAACTCATTGCTACATTCATCATGGCATCACCCGGAATAACAGGTGTTGAACTACCACCAGGAATAACTGCTTTTAATTTATTACCGTTGCGTACACCACCAGCAAGTTCTAGCAATTCTGAAAATGGTGTTCCCATGGGCACTTCATAATTACCAGGTTTATTAACATGACCTGACACACTAAAGATCTTACTACCACCATTATTAGGTGTACCCAATTCATGGAACCAGTCGCCGCCTTTTTGCAAAATGACAGGTACTGACGCTAATGTCTCTGTATTGTTAATCGTTGTTGGTCGACCATAAAGTCCATATCCCGCAGGAAATGGTGGCTTGTAACGTGGCTGACCTTTTTTCCCTTCTAATGATTCAAGAAGTGCAGTTTCTTCACCACAAATATAAGCACCCGCACCCGGCTGAGTATATAGTTCAAAATTAAACCCTGAACCTAAAATATCTTTACCTAAATAACCGGCATCTTTTGCTTCTTGAATAGCGGCTTCAAATCGGTCAAAAGGTTCAACAAACTCACCACGAATATAGTTATAACCAGCTTGAGCACCAATGGTATAACCAGCGATGATCATGCCTTCTACAACTTGGTGAGGGTTAAACCTTAAAATATCTCGGTCTTTACACGTACCTGGTTCACCTTCATCTGAATTACAGACGATATATTTATCACCCGGCATACGGCGAGGCATAAAACTCCATTTCAAACCGGTAGGAAAACCTGCACCACCACGGCCACGTAGAGCTGAATCTTTAAGTTGTTCGATAATATCTTCAGCACGTGTTTTTTCTTTAAGAATTTTTTCTAGAACTTCATAACCACCAACACTGCGATAAGACTCAAGTGTCCATGACTCATCGAGATGGCGAGTTCGGAAACAAACCTGATCTAATTTCAAACCATCAGTCATGATTTGATCCCCGCCAAAATAGTATCAATTTTTTCAGTTGTTAAATGTTCATGATAATCACGGCCAACTTGCATCATTGGTGCACCACAACACGCCCCTAAACATTCAACTTCTCTTAATGTCACATTACCATCGGCAGTTGTTTCGCCTAACTTCACACCTAGGCTTTTTTCAAGATGTTCAACAAGCTGTTCAGAACCATTCAATTGACATGAAATATTCGTACACACATTAACCTTATGTTTACCAACAGGTTTGAGATCATACATCGTGTAAAACGTCGCCACTTCATACACACTAATCTTCGGTATATCTAAATAGATTGCTAAGGCATCCATCACGGGTTCAGATAACCAGCCTTCATTTTCAGCTTGAAGTATATGCAGGCATGGGATAAGTGCTGATTGACTATGAGCAGCAGGATATTTAGCAATCCACTCATCCAGTTTCTGACGAATTTCGGCAGTAAATAACTGTTCTTTCTGTCCTATTAATATCATCGGTCAATCTCACCAAACACAATATCCATCGTACCAATTACGGCTACAACATCCGCCAACATATGACCTTTAACCATTTCATTCATCGCTGCTAAATGTGCAAAACCTGGTGCTCTAATTTTTAAGCGATACGGTTTATTTGCACCATCAGACACCATATAAATACCAAATTCACCTTTTGGATGTTCTACAGCTGCATAGGCTTCACCTTCTGGCACACAATAACCTTCAGTGAATAATTTAAAGTGATGCACTAATGCTTCCATATTGTCTTTCATATCAGCACGTTTTGGTGGCGCAACTTTCACATCATCAGTAATAACAGGACCTGGGTTTTCTTTTAGCCACTTAATACATTGTTTAACAATTTTATTTGATTCTCGCATTTCTTGAACACGTACCAAATAACGATCGTAGCAATCACCTTCTACACCGATGGGAATATCAAAATCCATTCGGTCATAAACTTCGTAGGGTTGTTTTTTACGTAGATCCCACGCAATACCACTACCGCGTAACATGGGTCCTGTGAAACCAAGTTGCATGGCACGTTCAGGAGATACAACACCAATACCAACAGTACGCTGTTTCCAAATACGGTTATCCGTTAATAACGTTTCATACTCATCAACACAACCAGGGAATCGCTCTGTAAAGTCTTCGATAAAGTCTAATAAGCTACCTTCACGATTGGTGTTTTTAGCTGCAACTTCTTTTGCACTATGCCATTTTGATTTTTCATACTTTGCCATCGAGTTTGGCAAATCACGATAAACACCACCCGGACGGTAATAAGAGGCATGCATTCGAGCGCCAGACACCGCTTCATAGGCATCCATCAAATCTTCACGTTCACGGAAACAATATAAGAAGATAGTCATGGCACCAATATCAAGACCATGCGTACCCAACCACATTAAGTGATTTAAGATACGGGTAATCTCATCAAACATGACTCGGATATATTGAGCGCGCTCAGGCACTTGTACACCGAGCATCTTCTCAATTGCCATTACATAAGCATGCTCATTCGATAACATTGAAACATAATCAAGGCGATCCATATAACCAATATTTTGATTATAGGGCTTGGTTTCAGCTAACTTTTCAGTACCACGATGTAAAAGACCGACATGAGGATCAGCACGCTGAATCACTTCACCATCCATCTCAAGGATTAAACGTAATACACCATGTGCCGCAGGATGTTGTGGGCCAAAGTTCAACGTATAGTTTTTAATCTCAGCCATTATTCGTTTCCACTATAACGATTATCATCACGAATAACGCGAGGTACCAACGTTCTATCTTCAATTGAAACAGGCTCATAAATGACTCGTTTTTGCTCGGCGTCATAGCGCATTTCAACATTACCAATAAGTGGGAAGTCTTTTCTAAAGGGATGACCAATAAACCCATAATCCGTTAAAATTCGACGTAAATCTTCATGACCATTAAATAAAATACCGAATAAATCAAAGGCTTCACGCTCAAACCAGTCGGCACTATTCCAGACCTTAGTGACACTATCAATAATAGGATTATCAGCATCTAAGCGAACTTTAATGCGTAGTCGCTGATTATGTTGAATCGACAATAAATGGTAAACAACAGCAAAACGGTGACCTTCAGATACGGATTCCATATTACCGATGCCATCTACAGCACGACTAAACCCACGTTCAGATGCGCCCTTTGTTTCCCATGCACTGCCACCATATTCAGAATAATCAACACCACATAGATCAATTAACTGCTCAAAGCCTAGCTGATCACGCAATCGTTCACATACCGACACGATACTTTCTGCAGGTATATGAATCGTTAACTCATCAAACCTTTTCTCACAATCAAGAATGACATCTGAAAATTGCTGCTCAAGTTTAGCCTTCAATGCTTTGATCATATTAAGTCAGGCTTCCTGCGTTTCAATTCGAGCAATTGTATTGGTACGGCGAATCTTCTTCTGCAACTGAATAATGCCATATAGCAACGCTTCTGCCGTTGGAGGACAACCTGGTACATAGATATCAACAGGTACAATACGATCACAACCACGCACTACAGCATATGAATAATGGTAATAACCACCACCGTTCGCACAAGAACCCATTGAGATAACCCAACGTGGTTCTGACATTTGGTCATAAACCTTACGTAAGGCTGGTGCCATTTTATTTACCAATGTACCCGCCACAATCATCACATCTGATTGGCGAGGACTTGGGCGAAACACAACACCAAAGCGATCTAAATCGTACCGAGAAGCACCTGCCTGCATCATTTCAACAGCACAGCATGCAAGACCAAAGGTCATTGGCCATAAAGAACCTGTTCTGGCCCAGTTGATTAATTTATCTGCTGAAGTGGTAACAATACCTTCGTCCAGAATTCCTTCTATTCCCATTCTAGCGCTCCCTTCTTCCACTCATAGATAAAGCCAACAACCAATATGCCCAAGAATAAAAACATGGCTAACAAACCAAATACACCAATGTCATCAAGCACAATAGCCCATGGAAATAGGAAGGCAATTTCCAAGTCGAAAATAATAAATAGGATAGCAACAAGGTAGTAACGCACATCAAATTTCATATGTGCATCTTCAAAGGGTTCGAACCCACATTCATAAACTGAACGTTTTTCATCATCAGGGCGACGAGGACCAAGTACAAAACCAGCAAGTAGCGGCATTATACCGAAGCCGATACCAATCAGTACAAACAATAAAATTGGGAGATAATTCTCCAGCATGATTTTTTAGTTCTTTTTCAGTTACTTAAATTTATGCATGCAGTTTAAGTTAACTAACATGCCCCGAAGTGCTTATAAATACGCCGTTAATACTACACCCACTACCCGCTAAATAGAAGGTGAATATTACATTTATTAAAGATACAAGTTTACTGATTGGAAAAATACTCTTTAGCCTGTTCTGAATCGAGTTTAATTTGCTTAATAAGCGCATCTAAATCAACGAACTTCTGTTCATCTCTAATTTTATGTAAAAAGTGAACTTGCACATGTTCACCATAAATATCTCGGTCAAAGTCAAACAAATGCACTTCTAATAAAGCTTTATCCGCACCAACAGTAGGTCTAACTCCTACATTGGCTACACCTTTGATGGGTTCGCCTTCTACTCCAAATAACTGAATCGCATAGACACCATTCAATGGCACTTTACGACGATGCAAATGAATATTAGCGGTAGGAAATCCCATTGTTCGGCCTCGTTTATCGCCGTGAGCAACTCGACCACTCATACGATAAGGCCGGCCTAATAATTTTTCGGCTTGCATAAGATCGCCCGTTTTTAATGCCTGACGAATTCGCGTGCTACTAACTCGGCTGTTTTCAATTGAGAACGTATGCATATTGACCACTTGAAAGCCATATTCAGATCCTGCCTTTTGTAACAGAGCAAAGTCTCCTTGGCGGTCTTTACCAAATTTGAAATCATCGCCAACAACAAGATACTTGATATTTAAACCATCAACCATTAGTTGCTGAATAAAGTCATCTGCTGTCATTTGCGCTAATTTTTCATCAAACCGCAAAACACATAATTGTTGAATTGAATAGCTGCGAAGTGTCTCCACCTTTTCACGAAATCGACTTAAGCGTGCAGGTGCTTTATCAGGTGCAAAAAATTCAGAGGCTTGAGGTTCAAAAGTAATCACAACCGCTGGCAAGCCTAATGTATCGCCCTTCATCGCGAGTTGAGTCAGAACCGCTTGATGTCCCAAATGCACACCATCAAAATTACCAATTGTCGCCACACAACCAGCTGGAGATGATGATAAATTATAAAAACCACGAATAATTTTTTGCATAGTGCGAATAATAATCAGTACATTAAAACGATAACAGCCTAACGGCTAGCGGCAAAACAATCCAGCGGGCTGGAATCATGTGTTTGACATATATACCCTGTGAATCACGCATCTTCATCTTTTAGTGGGTATAATAGCGCCTACTTAAATTTTTTGTTTCGAGAAAAGCATGGCTGCAAGACGAAAAAAATTAGATTATGAAGCCTCTGTTACAGAGTTAGAATCATTAGTGGCACGTCTTGAGCAAGGCGATATCAGCCTCGAAGAATCATTAAAACTTTATGAAAGTGGCGTTTTACTTACACGTGATTGTCAAGAAGCGTTGAATGCTGCTGAACAAAAAGTTCAAATATTATTACAACAGTCTGGCCAATCTGACTTGGTGGATTTCGATACAAATACAACTGAATCGTGACACACAACTTTATTTTTTCAGACTGGATGCAACAACGTCAGGCTAGTACTGAGCGAGCTCTTTCTTCGCGCCTGCCCAATAGCACAACACTCACTAATCAAACTTCACAACGTCTAGCCGAAGCCATGAATTATTCAACCTTAAATGGTGGAAAACGTTTACGAGCACTTCTTGTCTATGCCACTGGTGAAGCATTAGGAACTGACTTATCTCTCTTAGATGCCCCTGCTAGTGCAGTCGAATTAATTCATGCCTATTCATTAGTTCATGACGATATGCCAATCATGGATGATGATGACTTGCGCCGTGGTCGCCCTACTTGTCACAAGGCCTATGATGATGCAACTGCATTATTAGTTGGTGATGCATTACAAACCTTAGCTTTTGAAACATTATGTGATAATGAATTAACACCACTTCAACAAAGTAAGATGGTCAAAACACTTGCTCAAAAGTCAGGTGTATTTGGCATGGCTGGAGGCCAAGCCATTGATCTAGAATCTGTTGGTCACACGCTAACACTCAACAACCTACAAAATATGCATGAACTAAAAACGGGGGCTTTAATTCGAGCCAGTGTGGCACTGGGTGCTTTAGCCGCTATAGACTGTGATGAAGAAACCTTGGCTAAGCTAGATCATTATGCTTACTGTATTGGTCTTGCCTTCCAAGTTCAGGATGATGTGTTAGATGTCACTGCTGATACTGAAACCTTAGGTAAAACTCAAGGTGCAGATATTGCCCTAAATAAACCTACCTATCCTGCCCTACTTGGTTTAGACGCTGCTCAAGAAAAAGCTAGCTCATTGATTAATGAGGCTTTAGCCACATTAGAAGACTTACCTCATAATACCCAAGCACTTGCCGCATTAGCTGGCTTTGTCGTACAGAGATCAAATTAATATGACGATTCAGACAGAGACTTTATTATCTAAAGTGAATAGTCCAGATGATTTACGACAACTTGATAAAGAGCAACTGCCGCAATTAGCACAAGAGATTCGTGCATTAATTGTTGAAAGCGTTCAGCAAACAGGTGGACATATATCATCAAATCTTGGTGTGACAGAATTAACACTCGCTCTTCACTATGTATACAACACGCCGGATGATCGCTTCGTTTGGGATGTGGGTCATCAAAGTTATGTGCATAAGATCATTACAGGACGGCGAGACCAAATGCACACCATGCGTCAAGCGGGTGGTTTATCTGGTTTCCCTAAGCGTAGTGAAAGCCCTTATGATGCCTTTGGTGTGGGCCATTCAAGCACATCAATTAGTGCTGCACTTGGTATGGCTGTTGCCTCGCAGGCCACAGGTAGTACACGACGTGCTGTTGCCGTTATTGGTGATGGCGCCATTACCGCTGGCCAAGCCTATGAAGCACTAGCTCATGCAGGTGATTTAAGTGCTAACTTACTTGTTATCCTCAATGATAATGAAATGTCGATCTCTAAGAACGTTGGCGGCATGTCGAATTATCTTGCTCGCCTACTATCAGGAAAGTTCTACTCGTCAGCACGTGAAGGAAGTAAAAAGGTTTTAGAGAAACTACCTCCAGCATGGGAATTAGCTCGTCGAGCAGAAGAGCATGTTAAAGGCATGGTTATCCCTGGTACTTTATTCGAAGAACTCGGTTTTAATTACATCGGTCCAATTGATGGTCATGACCTTGAGACACTCATTCCAACTTTGAGCAATTTGCGTGAGCTTAAAGGGCCACAATTTCTACATATTGTAACCAAAAAAGGTAAAGGCTTTGAACCTGCTGAACAAGAGCCAGGTAAATATCATGGTGTGAGTCCTGCAGGTAGCAAACCTTCTGGACCAAGTTACACTCAAGTATTTGGCCAATGGCTTTGTGATATGGCTAAACAATCGCAAGACCTTATGGGTATTACACCAGCGATGTGTGATGGTTCGGGCTTAAATGAATTTTCTGAGACTTATCCAGAACGCTACTTTGATGTCAGTATTGCTGAACAACATGCCGTCACCTTCGCTGCGGGTATGGCATGTGAAGGTAAGAAACCCGTTGTTGCCATCTATTCAACCTTTTTACAACGTGCTTACGATCAACTCATTCATGATGTGGCTTTACAAAATTTAGATGTTTTATTTGCCATAGACCGTGGTGGCTTAGTGGGTGCTGATGGTGCGACACATGCAGGTACATTTGATTTAAGTTATTTACGCTGTATTCCAAATATGGTGGTAATGGCACCTTCTGATGAAAATGAATGTCGCCAAATGTTAACAACAGGTTACCAATACAAAGGGCCTGCAGCTGTTCGCTATCCTAGGGGTACAGGAACGGGTGCCGAAATAATCTCTGAATTATCTAGTTTAGAAATTGGCAAGGCTGATATTAAACGTCATGGTAAGAAGATTGCCATTCTAGCATTTGGAACCATGTTGCAAGCTGCATTACACGCTGCAGATGAATTAGATGCTACCGTTGTTAATATGCGATTTATCAAACCTCTTGATCATGCAATCATTGAGAAGATAGCTAATGAGCACGCGTTAATTATTACCATTGAGGAAAATACATATCTCGGTGGTGCTGGTAGTGGTGTTGCAGAATATTTACTTTCAATAGGCAACAGTACACCAATACAGATTATGGGATTACCTGATAAATTCCTGAATCATGGTGACCATAAACAAATGCTAAGTAACTGTAACTTAGATGCTAATGGCATAATAAATACAGTACAGGCACATTTTGCGGCATAATATGCTTCTAGTAACGAGAATACCTGAGTATAATAGTCAACTATGAGTCCAACCTATACCTTAAAAATCTTGGCTGATTTTGCTTCAGCCCATACACTGCGTGATTATCCCGGTGATTGCAGTCGCATGCATGGACATAATTGGAAGTTAGAAGTCGACGTTACTGCTTCCGCATTAAATGAACATGGCATGGGAATGGACTTTAAAACCATTAAAACTGCTACACGTGAATTAGCAAAAACATTAGATCACCGTTATCTTAATGATATTCCACCTTTTGATACGGTTAACCCTACTGCTGAAAATATTGCCCAATATTTTTATCAACATTTAAGTAACACACTAAATATCGACACAGCTAAAATCTCTGGAGTTACCCTTTGGGAAACAGATCGAGCTTGTGTACGTTATAGCGAGGATTAGAACTAAAAATGGCTACTACTGATAAAAAACCAGATTGCTGTGAAGAAATTGAAGACGTACAAAACATTGCTGATAAGCGCCACATTGCTATCGACAAAGTAGGCATTAAAGATATCCAGCATCCAATCAAAATTAGCGATCGTACTTCGGGCGAACAGCACACTATTGCTAACTTTAATATGTATGTGAATCTGCCTCATCAATTCAAAGGCACACATATGTCACGTTTTGTTGAAATTTTGAATCAACATGAACGAGAAATTACGGTGCAATCTTTCCGTGATATGTTGCCTGAAATGACCGCACGCTTACAAGCTGAATCTGGTTATATTGAAATGGAGTTTCCTTATTTTGTAAATAAAGAAGCACCCATAAGTAAAGTAAAAAGCTTAATGGATTACCAAGTTAGCTTTTTAGGCGAAATTACAGGCAAAGATACGGATGTAATGGTCAAAGTAGTTGTTCCTGTAACCAGCCTTTGCCCTTGTTCAAAGAATATTTCTGATTACGGTGCTCATAACCAACGTTCACATGTCACAGTCACTGTTCGTGCTGATAGTTTTATCTGGATTGAAGATATTATCGATATGGTCGAGCAAGAAGCATCATGTGAAATCTTTGGCTTACTGAAACGTCCTGATGAAAAGTTTGTTACAGAAAAAGCATACGACAATCCGAAATTTGTTGAAGACATTGTTCGTGACATTGCGGCACAATTAAATGATGATGACCGTATTAATGCCTATACCGTTGAATCAGAGAATTTTGAATCCATTCATAATCACTCTGCTTATGCATTGATTAGTAAAGGTTTCGAATAACGCTAAGTAGTTTAGTCTACTCATAAAAAAGCCCCGATAATCATTGATTACCGGGGCTTTTTTATATTAAAACTGATGGCTAAAATTAGAATCTTTTCTTCAAATCCATTCGCTCATTTTTTCGCTCAATATCCAATTGCTCAAGAAAAGTCATGCCTAACAATGCACGTTCTGGTTGCTCTCCATCTAACACCATTGCTCGAATATTATTTAGTTTAATATCGCCTATTTGCACTTCATCAAGCACAACATGATAACCCACCTCAATACCTGAGGCCGTTTTAACGCCCACCTTCTGACCTTTTAAATAATCTAAATCTAATCGTCGTGCTGTTGCAGCATTCAATGCAATAGCAGACGCACCAGTATCCACTAAGAAGTCGACACTATAGCCATTTACACTGCCCGTAGTTGTATACATACCATTGATTGGCCACAAACTAACCACTGGCTGTGAAACAGGCGGGGTAAAGTTTGTACTAATCCGCGTGCCTAATTTGTAGGTTTCCGTTACCCCATCTTTTTCTAATACTGCACTGCGACTATTTGCAGAAATAAGCGTGACGCCTTCGGGGCTTGTTTTACCTATTTTTAATACCCGTTGCTTATTATTTATCTCAACAACAGCCTGATCTTTAAACAAACCCACAACAACGATATTCAATACATCAGAATTAGACAACGCAATTGATGTGTTTAACAGTATAATGAGAGCTACAATCCATGCTTTATTCATGGGTAATCCTCCCCGATTAATAGTAAATAAATAGAATAACAGCGAATTAATATGAATACATCCTCTAATCCTTCTGTAACTGGTGTAATTCTCGCTGGTGGCAAAGGTAGACGCATGGAAGGTAAGGATAAGGGGCTTGTTCAATATCAACAGAAACCGTTGATTTCTTACGCAATTCAAAGTCTAAAATCACAAGTTGATGCGCTCATTATCAATGCAAACCGAAATATTGAGCTCTATCAAGACTTTGGCTATCCTGTTATTGAAGATAGTTTAGATAAGTTCTGTGGCCCACTTGCTGGCATGTTAAGCGCAATGAAAGCGGTTGATACAGACTATATTCTGACAGCACCTTGCGATTCACCCCGTATTTCCGTTCAACTACGCCAAAGAATGATGGAAGCCATGCTGCTTGAACAAGCTGATTTAGCTGTTGCACATGATGGTGAACGTTTACAGCCCGTGTTTTGTTTATTACCCTGTACACTTCAAGATGAACTTGAAGCCCATATACAACAAGGTGGGCGAAAAATAGACCTTTGGTTAGCCGAACATAAAATGGCGGTTGTTGATTTTTCTGATCAAGCCGACAGTTTTATCAACTTTAATCACCCTGAAGATGTTACTAATAACGAATCTGCAATACACTCTCCTGTTCCTTTGATTGGTTTTGCAGCATTTAGTGGCACAGGAAAAACAACCTTATTACGCCAACTCATTCCAGCACTAAATTCAAAGGGCATTGAAGTAGCTGTCATTAAACATGCCCACCATAAATTTGATATCGATGTACCTGGTAAAGATAGCTATGAAATACGACAAGCTGGTGCTCAACAGGTACTGGTTTCATCAAGTAACTTAATGGCTTTAATGGAAGTGCAGCCTAAAGGTATGACGAATCCTAAATTGGCGGATCTTATCCCTCGTTTAGACACTAGAAAGTTAGATCTTATTTTAGTTGAAGGCTTTAAGCATGAGGTCATTCCTAAAATTGAACTTTATCGCCCTGCGTTAGACAAACCACTACTCCATCCAGATGATACTAATGTTATTGCAATTGCAACAGATGCGCCCATAAACAACACCCTATCAATTGATCAACTTGACTTGAATAATATTGATGAGATGGCTAACTAC
>Ga0209494_1000441_pt1 | contig 18111 bp, 8 predicted proteins | sample EN1Hudseemescosm_FD_184628 | JGI IMG/M metagenome (GOLD analysis project Ga0209494, IMG submission 184628) | Methane-oxidizing microbial communities from mesocosms in the Hudson Canyon - EN1B Hudson Canyon (SPAdes) (version 2) | ecosystem: Environmental > Aquatic > Marine > Cold seeps | place... | reverse complement strand
ACTAATAATTGGGGGTTTATACGACTAAAAAGCGCTTTAGAATTACCCGTTATCACTCTTCAAAGTTAGCCATAGGTTAGCCAAGAAGTTAATGAGAGTATTGAGGTTTACCTAGAAACTAGGTAACCGACTGATTTGAAAGGAAAATATGGTGGGTCGTGACGGATTCGAACCGTCGACCATCGCATTAAAAGACCTATTTGTATTTTTTGTACTTTAACTAAATCATCGCCTTACATTCTGCTAATTTTTCATAATGAGTCTCACAAAGCCACAGAAATAGGGAACTGATATTTCAATGAGGCACATTTTTGGGCACATACTTAATCTTGAAACGCTCCAACCGCGAGGCAGCCATCGTCCTAATTGCCTTACCTTGTTTTCTGACGACCTCCCCGGGGGTCAAATGTACTTTTAAGGAACGGGAATGACACGATCACAATTCGACCACCTGGTTCATTTAAACCGACTACCGTGCGCTCTGTGCCTCAATCAGATAGATAAAAAACAACGTTTAAAAAATCATTGACCATTACCCAAAGATTTCTGAAAAAAAGCATTACCACTCATCCCCGGCAATAAGGATGGTAAGTAATCAACTGAACCACGAACTTTTATTGTTTGGCTCGCGGCATCAACCACACTTCCAACAACCAAAATTGTAGACTTAATCCGCTCACCAGTCTCATCCACTTCAAAAACAAAAGACATTCCTGACTTTAACCACTGCACCCAAATTGCTGGAATAACCAGTTCAACTTCAAGTTGGTCAGTCGATACAATTGAAATTAATTCCTGATTCAGTTCAACACTTTCGTGCTCATTGGACATACGTTTAACCACACGCCCACTCCATGGTGCTGATATCTCGCAACGTTGAACATTCAGAAAAACCATATCCAATTCGGCCTTTCTTTGCTCTAACAACACTTCTGAGAGCTTCACTTCTAACATACCGATTGAACGTCGTTGCTCAAGTTTTCGGTTGTTTTCCAATTGAAGTTGAGCGCTACGCACCACTGCCTTCACTTTGCGAAATTGGGCTTCAAAGAGGTTACAATCAAAAGTAATAAGATTGTCGCCTACTTTAAAAGAGTCCCCATTTCGAAGTGACATTTTAATGATTTTCGCTGAAATCTCAGAGGAAAGTATCGCTTGTTTTAAAGGTTTTAATATGCCTCGTGACTGCACCCGTTCTGCCCAAATATTCGACGATAACATCATCAAAACTATCAGCAAGACACTAAAAAAATTATTCATGAATCCTTAACGTGGTCATGAGAAAATTCAGTAGTTGTAAAGATAATTGTAGCATTAAGGGTAACGAAACGTAGGCGACTTATTTGAACTCAACCTAGACCTATCAAAAAGCATAATATTTGTTTGAAAATTTAGGGCTTTGGTATCGATTCCACCATGATGCGTTCCGCCACTGTCTTTAAGACTCGTTAAAATAATCACCCGCATTTTTCCTGTTTCTACTGACTCCGATCTATTAAGATACTTTATGCTATCAACTAATGAATTAACGTTAGCGCTGCTCCAATCACCAGTAAGAATAACCGTTGCAACATCTCCTTTCTTTTTCACCCTATAGTGAGTATTATTGTTTATAGAATCAGTATTAGCTTCTTCCAGACTAAACTCTACACCCTCTATGATCAATTTCTCATATTTACCATCAGCAAGGTTTGCAACCGTCAACTGCAATTCAACAAAAGTTTGATTTAACTCAACAGTAGAGGATGTTGTTGAATTAAACAAGGCGCTCGTGCTAACTTTGCCACCAGCAGTTAAGATACCACTATGCGTTGCTACTGTATTAAACATCGGGGCTTTGTTGATTCGTGAAAGCGTTATGGACGTTCCAATACTCAAATCCCTCGTATCGATCCCACCGTGTTTAACACCACCACTATCTTTCAAACTCGTCAATGTAATGATGCGTTTCTGATCAGTAGTCGCTATCTTCGAACTATTACGATACTTGATACTATCAACTAATCTATTTACAGTCTCAGAATCCCACTCTCCAGTAAGTTCAACTGTTGCTGTTGAACCGGTCTTAGTCACCAGATAATCTATACTACTGTTTATAGTTCCACTAACACCTGTCATTAATTCAAACTCAACACCGGCAATAGTAAGCTTCTCATGTGCATCATCAATGCTGTTTTCTACCGTTAAAATTAATTCCGTTAAGGTTTGCTCCGGCTCAATAGTCGAGGTCTTTGTTGAGCCAAAAAGTGCAATTCCCTCTTCACTGATAAAATACGTTGGCAATCCGTTTCCCAAAACCGTGGATATTAACTTGGGTGGGTTGTTATAGCGTGCAAAACTATTGCCTTTTGAAGTTAAGCCCGTAGGTTCTATGGCCTTTTTAAAATTACTTCCGACGACGGTAATCTCCAAAGCAGACTCGAGACTACCACCGTATGTGTCTGACACCGAGATATTAATAATGTGTTTTTTCTCTTGACCCAGTTTAAGTTCTTGGTAGTTCTCATGGTCAGCATCAAACTGCCAGTGTCCAGTTTCATCTAACACAAAACCTGCCGGTTTATTTTGTTCTATCAATTTATAATTTAAGGTATCATCATCTGCATCATGGAAAACCAACTGATCACTTAATACTCCTTCACCGCAGGCAATACTGTACGTTGTTTGACCCGAGACAGTTGGCTCATCATTAGTATTTTCCATCCACAACGAGAACCGATCATGGGCTTTCGCTCCATAACTATTTTCGGCTGTCACAGTGATTTCCAATTCACTATGAATCGCAGGCGGATTACCTGAAAAAGTTCGCGTTTCTGAATTAAACATCAACCATTGCGGTAATGCCGTACCATCGCGCAAAAATGCCTGATAACTTACTGCCCCCCCCAAAGAAAAGGTATCTTTAGAAAAAGAAAACTGATGCTGTCCCGGACCTTTCCAAGGTTTTATTTGTTTATTAATAGGACTTGCTACTAACCCTATTTCACCAGCCTTCCATATTTCAAATTGATCTTTTATGGCGGCGGCTATCCCCTCTATAGAATCATTAGTAACCATTTCAGGTAACGGATCCAATCCTGCTGTCATAAAAATGCGACCATAACTATTTTGTAAATTGGCGTATGACACATCTCTTCGCAAATCGGCCAAAACTTCATTAAATTCCTCACGAATCAATTTAAGTTCACCACTGTTACCCACATCACGATGCTGACGCATCTGCCCTGCCAAACGATGCACAATACTAAGGTATTCACTCGCTGTTGAAAATTCTCGCTTGGCTTGTTGATAGGCAATCAATGAAAGATGAACTTGACCAAGAACCGCTGCAGAAAGCGCCAATCGCCTCTCATCTTCAACCTCATTTTGATTATCAATCTGCTGACTTATTGCTGGCAGTTTAAAAATATTAATCAAATTAAGCATGATCATGCCGCCATAATCATGCCATTCGGGATACTTAAGATACTCATTGGAATCGTGATGTAACCCGAAATTCAAATCAACGCCGGGTAAAAGAGAAACCAAAGCCGCTCGCCCTTCATCTCTGGTGATACGTTTCTGATAGCGGCTCTCCATCAATTCGGGTCGCTTTGCTAATGCCGTACGTTCTAAGGTTTCTGCATCTAATTTTACATCCAAGACCTCATAGCTACTTTGATCAATTGCTTTTAAATTAAAAACCCGATTGGGCTTCATCCCCATTAAAGTAGCTAAGGTAGTTTTTGCATCATGCAAGTCTTTCTGTACGGCTTCAAGTGACCTCCGAATATCTAGAAACTCACGCTGGTACAGTAATTCATCCAAAGGCATTAACAAACGCATCGCTTCAATTTTCCGTGAATCTGCTAGTGCTGACTCAATTCGTATGCGTAAGGGTTTTATTTGTCTCAGCAATCGCTGTGCAGAAGCCGCTCGCCAATAAGAAGAACGGACATCCTGAATTAAATTGTGTATCGCTTTACGCTCTCGCTCTTGAGCAATCAAATAGCGATCCGCCTGTTGCCCAGCACGCAGATAAGACAGCCCGAAATCCAGTATATTCCAGGTTAACCCCAAATCCAGCGTATTATTGTTTTTTTGTGCTGACACAGAATAGACCTGTGGATTACTCTGACTAATACTCCCGTCATCACCAAAAATACCCGTTGCAGAAGCCCCATATTGACTCCTGTTTCTGTATCCAGCACTCACACTCAGCTCTGGCAACATGTCATAATTTGCGACTTTCAACTGACTTTCTGAGAGCACGGCTTCCATTAATTTCATCCGGCGTTCGCGGTTATGCTTCAATGCGCGCGCTATCGCCTCATAAAGATCAATAGCCTCTCCTGTGGATTGATACTCTTTGACTAATGTCTGCTGATCTTCTTGCGCCGATTTTAACGCTGTCGACACCGTCATAACTTCAGGTGTAACGATGCAACCAACGAGCAAAGTCATCACCATAAAAAAACTGATTCGTTGTAAAATCGTCATATTAATGGTCATAAATATTCAAAAATAAATTAAGCCTCTGACTATCAAGCAAGATCTGTATTTTTACCTAAAAATCACTTATTCCACCCACTCTCCTTAGGACATTGACTTGTTTTAAACAACGCTTACTTTCCTTAATGACACCATTAAGAGGCACCCCTAAGCAATGCGACTAATTCAGCCCCGTACAATGTACGCGCATGATGCTCTTTCAAAATTTGCTGTTGCAGACTCAGGTTCTTAACCGCAGCCGGATTCGGCTCTAAATCTCGGGCATCTGCTAAATCTAAAACGAACTCCAAAACTCTGAACTCACCTGCAACACCTTTTGCAATTATTTTAAAGTTAACTCCAACTAATCCTTCCGGTATAACCGCAGAAACAAATCCGGTCTCAGAATCAATACTCAACCACTTAGGAGGCAAGCTATTATCAAACGATGCTATCTCATAGTGAGTTCCCTGACATTTTATAAAATCAGCAATTTCAATCGTCAATACTTCATGCAACTGGTCTATTTCAACGACCATTAAACTGGAACTAACCTCCTCTAACGCCCTGTCACGTTGGCTAATTTTCACTTCCCCGGCCGAAGTCACATTCACATCTACGCGGTCAATAGCCACCTTCTGATCAGAGTTATCAGGTACAACACATTGCACGGGTAACGGAGCCTGTTCCTGTGTATCCGTAACAATAGCTGCCTTATTGGTCAACCACTTAATTGCTTGATCGACATCCTGCAGATTCTCTTTAATACCTGTAGGTATCAATGTTTGGTTAGAAGCCAGTAACCTGGATTCTAAACCGTGATCAAATACTGAAAAGCCAGCTATAGAATCAGTGTCTAAGGCATCGAAACGATTTTCACCAATCTTACTATCGACGGCAAAACTTTTATCTTGAAAACCTTGAGCGACTTTGACAGATTGACTGCCCACCTTATTTCTATCACTCTCTATCAATGGTGATAAAACCGTTAATTGAAAAACCAAAGTAGATTGTTCACCATAAGAATCATGGATGATTGCTGTAATATCAAAAAAACCCACACTATTCGCACGACCGCTAATGATGCCGGTATCGGGTGCAATTGTGAGCCCGGCGGGCAAATTAACGGCTGAAAAAGAAACGGTATCGCCATCAGGATCTGACATTAAGCTGCCTGCATCGACAACAAGAGTGGCACCCAACATAACCGTTTTATCCGGTAAACTACCACTGGTGACAGGTCTATCATTTTCAGTCAATTGAACATGACTCATAAAACTCAGGGTGTTGTTAAGATCATCACCACCGTGATCAGTGCCGCCATCATCTTTTACCGCTGCAATGGTTATTTCTCGTCTATTAGTAACAGTCGGATCATCCGCACTATTACGATACTTAATGTTATTAACCAAGGCATTGGCATCGCTAGGGCTCCAAGGACCGATAATGGTAACCGTTGCTGTCGTGCCCAGCACTGCAACATTGTAACCAACAGCATTAACCGTTGTTCCATTGGCACCATTGATTAACGCAAATTCTTCTCCGTCAACGGTTAATTTTTCATCGTCACCGTCTGCAAGACTGGCTACCGTTAACGTTAATTCTTGTACCTTTTGTGTTGTTTCAATGGTTAAAATATCCGTTGATTCAAATAAATTGATCGCCACTTTATTTTCAATATAATTTAAAGAACCACCGTTAATCGGTGTACTCACAAGGGTGGGTTCATCATTTACCGCGGTAATCGATACGGTGCTGGCAAGCGTTAATGCATTATTTACACCTCCCTCACTACCGGTAACGCTCGTCAAGGTAATGGTTCGATCATCCGATTCCAGATTATCTGCACTATTGTCGTATTGAACACTTTCAATTAATTTATTAACTTCTGTCTCAGACCAATTTCCTGTCAGCGTAACCGTTGCAGTATCACCGACAACCGAAACGTCATAGTTATAGGGATAGGTACTAGCACTCATTCCCGTATTACCCTCAGTTAAGGTCAAAGTTGTCCCATCCACAACCAATTTCTCACCGTTAGCATCTACACCTAAATTGCTAACTGTCATCGTCAACGCAGACAATTTCTCATCCGTCTCTTGGGTAAAAACAGAAACATCAGCAAACAAAAAATTGGCGCCATCACCTTCGGTTAAAGTAGAGTCTATGTTTGAGCCTGCCGCTAAAGGCGCATCAGCTACCGGATTAACCGTTATTGTAATGGTTTGATTATGATTTTTAGCCCCACCGCTACCTGTATTGCCAGCATCATTGAGGGTGACTGACAGATTATCGGTACCATAAAAATCAGTCACACCGGTATAACTTAAGCCATCAACCACTACCTGAAGATCGCTCAGACTGCCTCTTATTTTCATGCGGTCGGCATTGTTAGCACCTTCCAGAAAGGTAATGCCTGTGGTACTGGCTAAGGCCAGCGTTCCGCTGTTTACCTCTAATAACAATTCGACTGCACTGCTACCTGCATCAATATCAGCCAAATGAATCCTATTCCCATTGCCGGCATTAAAAAACAAATCGTTTTCTTCATCCACACTGACGGTCGATTGATCAACGCTAACAACCGGCGCATCATTAACCCCTTTAACTGCAATAGTGATTTCAGCAATTTTACTACTGGTCCCAACCGGGGGGCCTGCCGTATATTGATAAACAAAAGTCTCTGTACCAACCCAATCAGAATCCGGCGTATAGGTGAAAGTCGCATTATCATCGGTTAAAGCATCTTTTGTTAGATCGTCTAACAACAACGTTCCATGTTCCAGTTGAAAACCAATGACACGCCCACCATCGGTGATGGTTTGACTTGCGCCAAAAGGCGTTAGATTCCCTGAAGGATCCGGTGTCCCTGTGCCGTAACGGTATGTACCAGCACCGTCATTAATATCGGAAATCAGATCACTAATCGTAATGGCTTGGTTACTATCTTCATTGCCAGCATAGTTCCAGCTATCTGCATTAGGACGTGCCGGCAGTACCGTTATCGGCTTGGTGACTTGGCTTTCGCCACCGTCAGTGTCGGTCGCAGTAATGGTTAAGGTATCCAACCCTTGTGTGACCACATCATTACCATCTCCTGCTTCATACTGGAGTCCTTCGGCATCGGCTAAGGTCGCATTGATTTGTGCAATCGTTGCCCCGGTAATGGTTACCAAACCAGTACCATTACCGGTCAATTGACCTGCAGTCAACCCACCTGCCACATCCGTCTTAAATGTTAACGTCCCGTAATCATTCGCTGCCACCACACGCCGGAGCGCAAAAACGACTGTCGTTAAAACGGTATGGTCATTATCTGCCAGCGACAAACCCGTTAAATAAAAAGCTCCGGTAGGGTTAATGCCATCATTTTTAGCCGAGCCATCTGCATAAGTGTCGACACCATCGGCTAAAATATCTTTTTCAGTCTGGTAGGTGCTGTCAGGTACGGTAATAACCGGTAAATCATTAACCGTCGTAATCGTCACCGTGCTACTTAAGGTCAGCGAGGTATTGTCGCCCGGTTCACCGCCATTGTCGGTAATACCGGTAATCGTAATCACACGGTTAGGAGCCGCTGTCGGACTCTGAGAGTCATTACCATACGCTAATGTTTCAACTAAATTTTCAAGTGCAGCTGCCGTCAAGGTTCCTGAAATCGTCACGATGGCCTCTGTACCGGTCACCACTACGCCATAGTTATAATTATTGGTTACGGTCGTGCCTGCTGCGGTGCTTAACGTTATCGACCCGCCATCGATCACAATTTTTTCATCCGTCCCATCGGCTAAATTCTCGACCTTAATTTTAATTTCGGTAAACGACTGCCCCGACTCAATGGTCGACGCATTGGCTTTGGCAAATAAAACCGATGCACTACCATCTTCCACATAGGTTGGGTTTAAAGGGGTCGCAAGTAAACTAGGTGCTTCGTTGACAGCCGTGACGGTTACCGTACTGGATTGATTAACGGTTAAGGTGTCTACACCGCCATTATCAGTGCCGCCGCTATCTTTGATATAAACCAGTGTAACCACACGATCACCACTGACTGTGAGGTCAGTATTGCGGTATTTAAGCCCTTCCAACACACTGTCTAAAGTAGAATTGTTCCAGTTACCTGTCAGCGTTACCGTTGCCGTGGTACCAACGACTGCGACCTGATAACTCAAACTGCCTGAAGTGCCTTGGCGGCCATCTATCAGATCAAATTCGGTTGCATTCGCGATCAAGCGCTCATCAGTGCCGTCGATTAAATTAGTCACTGTCAATTGGACTTCGGTAAAGGTTTGGCTGGCCTCAATCGTACTGGCAGTACTGCCTGAAAACAAAACGGCTCCGCTGTCGCCTTCGGTAAAGTTTGGATTATCTGCGCTCAGCGTTAAGGTCGGAACATCATTGACCTCACTGATGGCGACATTAACATAACTGGTTCCGGTATAGGCCAAAGCGGTATTATCATAGCCGTCCCAGGTAAATTCATCAGAGCCTGCGTAATTAGCGTCAGGGGTATAGATTAGTTGTCCCCGCTGGGTTGCATCTAAGGTCTGATTCACACTCACCGCCTGAACCACGGTAGCACTGACATCGGTTAAGGCACTGCCATCAGTTAAACCGTGGTAAGTCAATTGCCCGGCTGCTGATGAGGCATTACTAAAAAGCGTATTTTGAGCCGCTATTTGTGTGGCCAACGTGGCTAACAAGCCATCCAGCCCCCCAGCAGATATCGTACCGCTCACATTAGTCCCACCGGTGATGGTCAATGTAATAGTATCGCCGGTTGTCAGCTCTAAACTGCTAAAATCAAACCGGTTTACCCCAGTAATCGTCCCCAAGATTCCTAAATCATACCAGACGATTTTGTTATCAAGGCTTGATGCAGAAAGGACATCGAGATGCCCATCATCATCCACATCAGCGATGGTAACAGAGAAGGCCCCTTCAGCGTCCGTAGTGATGGTATGGGGGGTAAAGTTTTGACGACCATCATTCTCATACCAGGCTATTTTGTTATCAAATTCTGATGCTGAAAGCACATCCATATCGTCATCGCCATCGACATCAGCGGTGGTGACAGAACGGCCCCCATTAGCGTCAGTAGTGATGGTATGGGCGGTAAAACTCTCACTGCCATCGTTCTCATACCAAGCGATTTTGGTATCATTATTGGATGCCGACAACACATCCAGATCGCCATCGCCATCGACATCGGCGGTGGTGACAGAGAAGGCCCCATTAACAGCCGTGGTGATGGTGTGGGGGATAAAGGTCCCACTACCATCATTCTCATACCAGGCTATTTTGTTATCACCTAATGATGCAGAGAGGACATCAATATCCCCATCATTATCCACATCAGCGGTGGTGACAGAAAGGGCCACATTAGCGTCAGTAGTGATGGTATGGGAGGTAAAGTTTTGACTACCATCATTCTTATACCAGACTATTTTGTTATCAACATTTGATGCAGAGAGGACATCAAGATGCCCATCATCATCCACATCAGCGGTGGTGACCGAGAAGGCCCCTTCAGCGTCCGTGGTGATAGTATGAGGGGTGAAAGTCCCACTACCATCATTCTCATACCAGGCTATTTTGTTATCAACGTTTGATGCTGAAAGCACATCCATATCGTCATCGCCATCGACATCAGCAGTGGTTACCGAGAAGGCCCCTTCAGCGTCCGTGGTGATGGTATGAGGGGTGAAGTTTTGACTACCATCATTCTTATACCAGACTATTTTGTTATCAACATTTGATGCAGAGAGGACATCAAGATGCCCATCATCATCCACATCAGCGGTGGCAACAGAACGGGCCCCATTAGCCGCCGTAGTGATGGTGTGGGCGGTTATCCCACCGACCTCCGGAGCGCTGACGATGATCGGCGTCACGGTACTGAATAATGACAAGGTTCCATTCACCGGCAAGGACAATACTTTTACAGCCCCTAAAGTCCCGGCCCCTTTAAACACCTCGGTAAAATCTGCATCGGTGAATGAAACCTGGGTATCTTCCGTGCCGGATTTAGTGATATAGCCGGTTCCTGCCACCTCCACCGCTCCGAGTGGGGTGATGGTAAAAATTAGTTTTTGAACATCAGGCTCTTGCTCCCAGACCTCACTTTCCGGCTTAGGTGTTTCATAATCGATCCGGTACGTGCCGGGAGCCACATCGGCGATAACCACCGATTGATGGCTGTAAACTGTATCATTTCCACCGGTTACATCGCTGAGACCTTTACCGTTGGTATCAAAAAAATAAGTGGTTCCGCGGGTAAAACCAGAGGCATCAATTTCGGCATGGCTATAACCATCGCCGGCTTCATCCTGTAAATTAATCCCCGTTCCTGTTGCCGTGCGGGTGGTACTGAAAGGGTATTCATTACTGCCAGTGGTATTATCATTATCGCCATAAGCCACAACGGTATAATCGACCGGGTTAATCGCATCTCCTCCCGGCTGTAAGGTATAGAGAATAGCACTCCCTTCGGGGGATAAGTTACCTGTATGCCACGAAGCAAAAAACACTTCCACATTAAACGTTCCGCCCCCGGTACCGTTTTGAATATCGAAACCGACCGCATTGGTATGTAACAGATGGGTCCAATCCGGTACCGACACGGCTTCTGCCTCAACCGGACCACTAGTCACTTCCAAAACCCAATCGGCCGCCAAGGCCTCGTGACCGGTTAAATCATCAGAGGCGGCAATATCGGCTTGGGTCAGCTGTGCTATTTGATTCACCAATGTTTGCCCTTGACTGCCAGCGGCAAAATCACAACTGTAAAGCAAAATATCACCGCGAGCGGTCAATGCACGACCGATTGCCGTTAACGAATCGCTGTAACGACTTAACGTAGCGCCATTAATGGTCCCGTTGCCTAAGGTGATTTGACCCTCTCGGCCATGGCCTAAAACATGAATCGCCTCAATTTCACTGTGATTGTCAAGCACCTTGGCCATAGTCGTAAAACCATTCTCGCCAGCAGTGATTAAATACACGCTCGCTTCAGGGTTAATGCCCTTCACCAAGGTTTGATAATCGGGCAGAGCCGCATCGATAAAAACAACTTCCTTGGGTAAATTTGGTTCAGACGCTAACGGTTCGTTTGCTTTACTTTCACTAGGGTCTGAAGGAACAGGTGATAAAACTAAATCAACATCGCTGAGCGCAATCGTGGCATCAGCCACTGCGGCACCGTCAAATAAAATTCGAGGTTCCAGCGCGGTAATTAACGGGACTCTGGGTTTAGCTGCCCTAACCTCAGGACGAAAAGACTTAACCGGTGCAGTTTTCCAGCAACTCAACAAGGTTCTAAGTCCTGTCATACTCTGCCTCCTATTTGTTAACATTTAAACTCGAACAAAAGCTAACAATGTAAACACCGGCTATAAAAAACGCATGATCACAGTACAAAAACTAACTAAACATAAATTTACACTAACACAACACATTAGGATTAAAAAGAAATCATTAAAAAGAAATCATTAAACAGAAAAACCATTTTTCTAAAAAAACGACTTACCAAGTATCAATAATAGCTTACGCTTTTTGTAAGCAAAAACTTACGCGTTCTATAGCGATTAAAAGCCACTTTCTCTTATCAATACCGCGCTCGCTGTAGTCAAAAAACGACTGATCATACTTTCAGCGTTCGCTGTTTCAATTTTAACTACACCGCTCTGGCGTTGCTTAGGGGCTGGTTGTTGGTTATTGTCAGGTTTTAACAGCACTTTATAAAGTGCTTGTTCCGGACGTAGCCGCTGACCGCTATCGGCACGCGTAGCAATGGTGCCACCATAGTCCGAGGCTAACTCGTACCAAGGCAATAGCTCAATAGCGGCAGGATCAATCGCCACAACATTTAAGCTGATCGCAGATGACTCACCACGATCTGCCACCCAAAAAGCACTCGCTCCTTTTTGAATACGCCTTATTTCAGTAGCACCCACTAACGCCGTTATTCGAAGACCTTGCTGCCCCCGTAGGGTCAATAATGGGGTCTCTCTCGAGACCCATTGGCCGATTTTCAGTGTTTCCATAAATGGCACAGTGCCGGTTATCGAAGCCCTGACGGTAAGCTGTGCAATGCGTTGCTCTAAACCCTTTAATTTGCTTTCGAGCTGTACAATTTTTTGTGCTATGACTGCTAATTGCTGGCGCTCATTAACTGAACCTGCCATCAGTCGACGCCGCAATTGCTGATAAGCTAATTGATTTTGCGTTTGTAGGCGTTTTTTATTTAACGTCGGACTGTTAAAAACCAACAGTTTCTGGCCCTGCTCAACCTGATCACCCTTTTTAACCCAAACCGATTGAAGTTGAGCGGACTCCGGAGGAAAAACCCTAACGATACGGTCAGCCTCCAACAAACCCGGAACCGATACGCTGTGCTGCCAGGGAATAAATCCACCTGCGATCAACGCTACTAAAAAAAACAAAAACGTTAAGCTATTTCTATTCATGGTTATGTGTTGCCTCCGCTGCCACCAATGCATTAACTCTTTTTGCACCGGCAGTAAGATAAACCAGAGAATTTCAACGACAAACAGAATAATCCCCAGCACTTTAAATGCAAAGACATAAACCAATACCGCAATCCCAATAAATAAGAAAAACCGGTAAATCCAGGTCCCTACAGCATAGCTAATAAAAATCCTGGTACGCCTGAGAGAAAGTTGCTCAGGGATTGTATCCCCTAGTCTGAACAATGTTTCTCGTAATTTCCAGCGTGCCAATGCGAATGCACGCGGTTGAAGATTCTCCGCACCTAACCAGTCTGAAAGTGCAAAATAACCATCAAAACGCATAAAGGGACTGATATTAATCAGTAAAGAAGTCACCCAACTGGTCGTGGCAACAAAAAATACCGCACTACGCAATGCGCCATCAGGTAAAAAACTCCACATAAAAGTGGCCAGTAAGGCAAGATGGAGCTCCGTACCGATACCCGCCAAAACAATGGCCAAACGATCACGGCGATTGCGTAATCGCCAGGCATCTGTCGTATCGGTATACAACACCGGAAACAGCACTAAAAAGGCCACCCCCATGGAGGCCACTCGACAACCTCGGCGATGAGCGCTGTAGGCATGCCCTAATTCATGGGCGGACTTAAGCACTAACAAGGTCACACCGTAAATAACCAACCCATCCCAGGTAAAAAAATAAAGAAAGGTAGCGCTAAATGCCTCCCATTGCTGAATAACAAACAAAATACCGATTATGCCGAGTAACCGAATACTGTATAGCACCGGTTTATTAAAAAACAAACTGACCCACGGTAGTGTCTGGGTTAGAAACCGGTCGGGCCGCCACAATGGAATCTTAATAAACAAATAGTGGTGAATCAGCCAACTCAACCAGTCTTGTTGCTGCTTGTTATGTAATTGCAGTAAAAACTCTCGCCCCCTTTTACCGTCAACTTTAAGAAGTTGATTGACCTGTAAAAACTGTAACAACCCTTCTAACTGCTCGCTGTCAATATTAAGCCCTTGTTGGTTGGCCTGTTGTAAAAATAACGTCCGATCCTGACCGCTCTCCCAACGTTCTAGTAATTGAAAGGTGATGATACTAATCCGATAAAAACTATTACGTAACGCATCATAAAGTAACCACCCCGGCGCCCCATCTTCCATAGGACTGGCCTTAATCAGCTGTAGATCTTCCCGCAGTGTAGGCAAACACTGAGTAATTAATGAATCAAGTTGGGCAGACATAGCAACCTAACTACCAACCCAGCCATTGCCGTACCGTTGTGATCGGTCGTCGAAACAGATAATAAAATAAACTCACTTCCTGACCGTAACTTTTAGCAATGCCCCGAAGTCCAAAACGTAAAGGTATCTCTAGATTTTGTTTATTAAAACGCGCTGTAACGCGATACGCTGGAATTTGCGCTACGGTCAGTTGCGGTTCATAGCTAGCATGGATAATGGTCGCTGACAGCGGCGTCAAGGGCTCAATATCAAGAAATACTTTAACTTCCCCACCTGGCTCCAAAGAAATGGCGTCGTGAACACCCACTTGCATCGTAAGCTCAACAGACTTAGGGTCTGCAATCTGCATAATGCGCTCGCCCACGCTCACTGGACGTCCTTTCCATTCGTGCGGCTGATCAACAATCGCAATACCGGATATCGGCGCTGTCAGTTGACTGCGTTGAAGACGTTCTTTTGCATACTCCCATTCACTTTTACGTAGCTTTAACTCGGCCTTAAGTCCTGCCACTTCAGCTTGTTTACGAACATCACTAAACCCCACTTGCCTTGCCTGATGCAATTTCGCTTGAGCGACATTAAGTGAACGCAAGGCTAATTCTAACGCGGAAGCCAATTCACTCGATTCCATAGTCACTAACAAAGTCTCAGGGCCCACTAATTGATTAGGCGTAACTTCAATTTCAGCAACAACACCATCCATAGGCGCGGTGACCGGATGCGGCTGAAAAGGGGTAATCTCAGCCGGCGACAAAACGCTTAGCCGCACAGGCATAAACATAACCACTATTAAAATTATCGATAGCCCCCACCAACCCCAACGCAACAAACCCGTATTTTTAAACATGCTTAATTTTGGGGAAAAACTGTGCAATGTCATGGCATAACTGCCGGCTAAATGACTTAATAAGCCCTGCTCATGGGGTTGCCACGGCTGCTCTCTTTCCAAAACCAGTACACCCTGTCGACCTCGCCAGCCTGCACCCAAAGGAATCCAGAGTAATTGTTGCTGGCTAAATTCAACCCAATCTCGCCGTAATTCACTGGTAATTTCCTCGGGATCAAGTAAATGCGTCTGGTCGGCTAATTCACCCGCAGTAACTTGCATCGCTACCGCTTCAATCCAAGTTACAAAAGGGGCGGTGCGGTCTACTACTGAAAGATGTGACAGCCGGATGACTTTTTGCCGTTCACCTATTGACCCTTGAAATAATACTGCCCGCGTATAAGGCGCCAGTTTTTGCGTGTCATTAGTAATGAGATACGTAACCTCTAGCAAGGTTTGTGCTTCACGAACTGCCTTCTCCAAGCTCAGTAATTCTGAAAAAATATTATCCGTATCATCGCTTTTCATAATACCAATTATAGTGAGCAAGTCCCCTAAAGTTTACGTGTTGTTTTTTAAATGAGCAAAAGTTTTTTTTAAAAAAAATTAGCACCGTAACTCTGTTCTTAAGGTAACGCTGAAAAACAGCGCTTAATCGGTCTTGGAATTCTATTAACTAACATTGCGACCGAAATCACTGCTCAACCGGGTCTATTCAGTAGTGCCTTTTTCATTGCGATGCTCTAACGATATCCGGGCTAACCGATAAGTCTGCTTGACCTATTGTTTCCGCAACATTACAAGTGTTTAACTAATACTATTACCTTATCGAATATATCAGTACTGAGGTCTACAAAGTCCTTGAATACTCTGACCATAATAGACCAAATTATTAGTGATATTAGCCCCAATCGCTCACTCTTGGGTGCTTTCCAAAACTAACTAAGGGATGCCACATATAATCTAACCACGATGATCAATAACACAGAATCCGCCAACTCTATGATGTCCAATGGCACAATCAGTATTAAGCTTGTTTAAATAATCGCTCTGGTTAATGATCAGTTGTAACTCTAACGGGTAGAGCAACCCTAACCTATATTTAACCCTCCCCAAAAACGCTTCAACCGCGAGGGAGCTATCGTCCTAATTGCCCTAGCCTAATCTCTAGCGGGGTGTCCCGGGGTCTCAGATTTTTTAAAGGTCCCGATCACACCATGCAATCAAACAGTCGAAACCGTTTACTGCAGTTACCAGGGTCTACTAACACTTCTTATTTTGTTGCTATTAAACAACAGTTTAGCGGGCAAACCGCCCTATCAGTAAAGCTCCAACAGCCCCAATAGAGAGGGGGAAATGACGGCGACAGTCTCATAGCGCAAGGCCGCTAAGAATGCCTTTCTAGCATCCATAATCTAGATGTCACCACCGATGTAAAACTGACTCCTTAGAACACTACGACCCTAGCCCGATGCCCAATACTGTCAACATCCTAGCGCCTAGCGCGAGACTCTAGGATCGGGTCTACCGGTCTGTGTTCGTAGCAACAATGAGTCTTAGCGCTCAACGATTGATTGCTAGGTGCTAAGTTCGATGGGCTTGCTGTAGATCAAAATGTGCTGCCAATGAACGGGGGAAAAGCCGTTTCAATCATAGTAATCATACCTTACATAGTGATTTTCAAATTGGTTTTGAAGAAAAACTAATGAACCTATGATAGTTACTATTTTATTTTTTTTAAACTAAAAAACAAGTATGCAAGGTATGATTACTATGATCAGCCCAGTCATAGCAAGGGCTGGAGCGATCATACCTGCTTCCCCCAACCCTGCAAGCCCTGCATCAGACGTTATCGAAATAGTTCTCTGGCAGTTTTAAGTGTTGTATCAAAGCAGTCCTGTACTCATCCAATGAACCCAGTTTGTAAGCCGTTTTTTGTTGCATGCTTCGAACAACACGAGGCACCTCAATCACTGCCCCTTTACACGCCGATACAATAGGTAGATTATGCTGCCTGGTTTTCGAAAACATCGCCGCTAACTTCCTCCCTAACTGCTGACGATTCACCATGTCGTAGGTCGATACTTTTTTCTCTCGGTTATAAACACCCATACTGCTTACCAGTAAATCCATCGACACCACCTCTTGCCATGGATCAGATTCCCCTAAATCCCATACATTAGGGTAAACATCACCTCGACAACCGATTTCACAAAGCCACTGGTCGACTGGGTACTGTCTCAACATCATAACCCTTTCGTTCAAGGTTCATGGTCGTCGATGTAATCTGACTTTTGAGCTTACCAGAGGTCCTTTTATCACCGGCAAAGACCGCTTCATCAGCAACAGCAAACACACATTCTCGAAGGTGAGCATTAAACCCTCGGGTCAGTAGGTTCGGGTCATCTAATAACAAGTAATTATTACCAAATATCCGCCGCATGATCTCGCCCAACGTCGTCTTTCCGCTTCCCTTCTTACCACGTAGCACCAGGGCGACTTCACCGATATCCTGGGGCCGTTGAATCGAGCGGGCTAACCACTTAAGAACGTAATCATAATGCTGCTTATTCCCTGAACAAATAACATGCCGTAAAAACCGTAAAATGGTTTTACAACTGCCCGGTAACGGCTCAATGGCATAGCCATTCCATAGGTTATAAACATCCGGATCTGTACCCCGTCAGCGCCATGTGGACCAATTAGTCAAATTGCCTAAGAGATACTTAGTGTAGAAAAGACCGTGCGCGATATCCGTCGGCACACGCGCAAACAATACTCCGCCGAAGAAAAGATTCGTATTGTACTGGAGGGTCTGCGAGGAGAAGATAGCATTGCTGAGTTGTGTCGACGAGAAGGTATTAATCCCAATGTTTATTACCGCTGGTCAAAGGACTTTATGGAAGCGGGTAAAAAGCGCCTGTCAGGGGATGTGATTCGTGAAGCGACGTCAGATGAAGTCAAAGCTTTACGATCTGAAACAGCGGCGCTTAAAGAGACCCTGGGTGAAATGGTTCTGGAAAACCGTCTACTCAAAAAAAGCGTACTCGGGGATGGGGAGGCCGATACATGAGATATTCAGCTACTGAGAAA
>Ga0209494_1000434_pt1 | contig 18177 bp, 12 predicted proteins | sample EN1Hudseemescosm_FD_184628 | JGI IMG/M metagenome (GOLD analysis project Ga0209494, IMG submission 184628) | Methane-oxidizing microbial communities from mesocosms in the Hudson Canyon - EN1B Hudson Canyon (SPAdes) (version 2) | ecosystem: Environmental > Aquatic > Marine > Cold seeps | place... | reverse complement strand
ATTTTAACGTTAGAATTTCTCGGCAAGGTTTTAGATAATTCAAAACATTGTTTATAGGTGGTTTTATCTAACCCTTTGTTTTTAAGAATTGCCATTACGTCAGCAATGACTTTTGTGCTCAAAGCAAAACGCTCAATAAAAGGTTTCATCTGTAAAAAATTAGGAAAAACGCTGCGCAATTTTGCCAACGTACTGCCTTTTTTTGCAGGCCCTTTAACCGCAAACACATCCAGCATTTTTTCGCCCCATTTGCCAAGCTTGCTGATACTTTGAAAACGTCCTTTACTGCGTAATTTTGGCGGTGTTAAAAAGGCAAACTCGGTTTGTCGTAAGCATTTAGCCCCGTGGCTCACTAAGGCGGTAAAGGCTTTATAGGCCGGTGTTTTTTCAAACTGTTTTTTCAGCGCATTCGCCATGCTATGACCAATGTCATCAATGACTGGTACGGGTTTTGGTTGTTTTGCAGACCAATGCCGCACGCCTTTTGCCAAAGTCGCATCACAATCTTTAACAATCGCGTGAGGTGAACCTGCAAGCGCAAAAATCTCATCCAAGTCCTTGCAAACCGTTTCATGATTAACGATTTCACAGACTTTAACGCCAACACATTCACAGTCTTGCAGTTGAATCGCACGACCGCGTTGCTGGAGAGTTTCTATTTTGACGCGCAACACCACCAACGCTTTTTTCGTGCCTATATCAATGGAGTGATCGATGATGGCAATCCAAGGTTCAGACGTTGGAGCAACCTGCTGCAAAAGTCCTAATCCCACGCGTAAACTCCAATTAATCACCGAAGTAAAATGGGGAATATAAGGTAATTCGAGGGCGGTTTTTAAGTTAAATAATTTCAGAATACGCGGAACGCTACGAAACGAAACGACGGCATCAAGGACCAGTAACACCGATAAAATACGTATTTGCTGGGCTTGATTAATATCAATAATGTTTGAGAACTTTTCGGGTTCGGCGACCAGTTCTTGAGTGGCTATTGTTGGTTCATTGCTGGCATTGAAGTTTTTTTTCAACAAGCATTTCTAGCTGATGGTTCTGTCGCTTAAGTTCAGCTATTTTTTCCAAATGGCGGTTTTGAGTTTTTCTAAACTCACGCAGTTCAGCCGCACGTTCAGTCGCTTTGTTTTTCCACTCATCACGACTATTCAATATTTTTGACATTTGAAGCATAGCGTTTGGTCATTTTAGTGAAAATTAAACGGTCTTTATAACAGATTTTTCGATTATTTTAAATCCACAAGCTGAGAAAATAAAATCGTGATAAAGTGATTGATTGTAACCTATTCAGTTTTTCTGTTTTACCTTAAGTTATTGATTGTTGATTGTACTCAGAAAATAAAAGTGGCTTGAGGCGCTTGTTTTCACCCCTAAAAAACCATAACTAATTGATTTTATAGTGGTAATTTTTAATTTCGACAGGCTAGGCACATCCCCTTTATTTCCACTTAAGCGTCTTATTCTATTCGCCAGAGTTACGCCACTCATTGCGCCATCTAGCACAATATCGGTTAAAACAATATCATAATCCTGCTTAAGAAATGCAGTAAAAGCATCTTCTCCTGAGGTATAACTATCAACCTTTAAGCCGCGACGTTCTAACATATCGGTTACAAATAGCTGTTGCGATAAGGTATCTTCAATATATAAAACGCGCCCAGAAATTCGGTAATTCTGCAGCCCAAAACGACGTATAAAGTTAACCAGCTGTTCGACATCTTTTTTCTCAAAAATATCGATGATGCCTGATTTCATCGCATTCTGTGTCGTGCCGCTTGATTCTTCTGATGTTAGCAATACGATGGGGGTATACGCGCATTTCTTTATTTTCCGAATGGCTTTAGTCAGCTGTATGGCATCCATGTCATCTAAATACATAGAGACACAGATAATTTCAAATTTATCTCGTTCAAGCGCATGTATCGCTGCTGCGCCTGTTTCTGCAAAAGCGTGATCAATCCCTGTACCTTGTAAAGTACTGGCAATAATTTTTTGAAATAACTTAACCCGATCAACTACTAAAATTTTCATTTCATATCCTGAAACTTCTTATTAACTTTATTGCCTATCCCCAAACTACTTGAGGATGCAGGGGTGCCGGTTGAAAAAAACTGCATCTTCAAGTGTGATGGGTATATCTCGATAGTTAATCTCGCAAATTAAAGCCCTAATTTTTATTTTATTGCTCTAAAACAAAAAGGGCGTACCCAACTTAGATTATAGTTCGCTAGCGTCCTGATATATACCAATGACAGAAAACTCTAGTTTAGTCGTTAATTTGATAGCTGCTTAAACTCGAGCCATAAGCTAGAACCCATTTCTGGAGATGAATCAACACCCAGCCGCCCTTGCATTAATTCTACCAGCTGCTTCACAACCAACATTCCTGTTCCTAAATCATCTGCACCTGCGCCTAGCATTTCTTCATCGACAAACGCGTCAAACAGGTTACTTTGCTCAGCTGCCGTTAATATACAAGCAGGAAGAACAAGTTTTAGCCGCTGATAACCTGGGGCTCCGTTCTCCCAAAGAAGCGTAATGCAGCCTTTATTAGCCGTTCTTTTAATCGCACAGGCCATAATTGTATGCAATATTTGATCTATTCTATTTTCATTCCCTAAGATAACCACATCATTCTCATTTATCCCCGAGGACGAGACTTCAATTTCTTTTTCTAATGCCAGTGTTTGTAAATATTCAATATTTCTTGTCATCACGGGGTACAAATGAATTTCTGATATATCAACATTCAGCGTACCCATTTCAATATCTGATAACTCAAGAATATCATCTATTAATTTAAGCAGTTTATGCGAGGCCACGGATATTTCTTCTAAGTTTTCAGCTTGTGACTCACTTAACGGGTATTCCTCATCGGTCGCTAATAGATCAGAAAAACCCACGATGGCATTCATCGGCGTTCTTAGCTCGTGACTCATGCGTGATAAAAATTGGGTCTTGGTTTTATTTGCACTGATGGCATTTTCTTTAGCTATGATTAAATCTTGTGTCCGCACTGCAATTCTTTCTTCTAAACTCTCTCGCTCTTTCTCCAGCTCACGTTGAACCTGTTCCCGCGTATGAACTTCAGCTACTAATTGCGTATTATTGTCACTTAACAATTTATCTGCTTGCTGTTTTAAAAGCGCATTTTCTCTAAATATGAGTAGATTTCTAGCCATATCACCCACTTCATTATTGCTGTCCATTCCATTAATCACTAAATCTAAATTACCTTTGGCGAGTTGCTCCATATTTAGATTTAACTCAATCAGTGGTTTTATTAATTTAGAGTACAAACTCCAAACTGAAAAAACAATGGTGAATAGCATTAATAAAATAATAGCTAGCGTAACGCGCTCACCCAGCTCATGTGAAAAATTTAATTGCTTTGATAATTTACTGGAATCTGCATACATTTTTCGTGCAATTTCTCGCTCAAGTACAATAAATGCACGTATCGCTTTGCTATCATCCACTTTAACTTTTTCATCAATGGCTTTAGGTTTTAGCTTTTTATCGATAAAAGTAGCCACATTAGCTAAGCCTTGCTCATAAGCGTTCAAGGTTATTTCTAGGTCTTCCAGCGCTACCGTCTCGGCTAAAGTCACCTCATGTATTTTATATTGCTTAATGAGTTTTTTCGCCTCGAGAATTTTATTATGCACGGCTTCTTTTCGTGACTCATCCTGACGTAATACATAATTCTTAAACTCATGTATCATGCCGCCAAACCCCATAATGGCTTTTAAAGCAGTTAAATCTTTGGTCTTCGTATGAATATATGCATCACCATATTGACGATTTAATAGCTCTAAATCTGCATCTAATATATCTAAGCCCCGTAAAGCGTAGGTATCGTCAACTTTAACTAAACCATCAATTTCAACTGGCGTTTTATGTTCAGCAATTAATTGATTAGTAGATAATAATGCATCTGAATATTTATTTAGTACTTGCTGAATATCATCCAAGGCAATCATTTCTTGCTCGGTTGCCCCCAGCGTTCTAAATTGCTTAACAATATTATTTGCCGCGCCAAGGTGCTCCTGAGCTTTATCCATTTGGCTGATATGTTGGCGCAATACGTAATTTTTGAAATGATGAATCATTCCGCCGTAGCCGACTGCCGTTCTTAAAGAGCTAGTTAAGCGCGCTTTTTCTGATCGATCTTGTTGAAAACTACGCCAAGCAATATCCACTTCTTTTACGTTTTCTGTGACTAGGTTGGTCGCTAAAACTAAACTTAAGCCTGTGATGCTAATAATGAGTACAAAAACCCAAATTAAAATTCTAAACTTCATCTATTTCTCTTTTAAATAAACAACCACCCGCTAAAGGCGGGTGGGTTAGAGGTCTTGGCGACTGAAAGTTGGGATACAGGGCAAATAGCCCTGTTTTCCTATCTATTTACATTTACTTTGTAAACTGACGACTTCACCCCTCACAAACAAGCTAACTCATTCATCACTATAATTTGCGGGTACCCACGAGGGGCACCCCTACAATTGTACGGGCAATCCCTTGTGGTTGCTCTTGTTAGCTCAACACTCACAAACCATACGATTTATCAAATTATGCCACTAAATCTGTTCGCCTAAAAGGCGAAGGTTTTAACCTTATGCTGGAAAATAAACGGCTATTTGAGTTCTGCGGCATCTAATTCAGATGTGACTTTAGCAATCACTTCTAAAAAATAATGGATATTCAGCGGTTTAGTTAAATAATCATAAAAACCTAAGTCCTTGCCTTTTTCAATATCTTTTTTCATTGCATTCGCAGTAATCGCAATAATCGGCAGCTTATCGGCATAATCAAATCGTTTTTGAATTTCAGCATAGGCTTCATAGCCATTCATTCCAGGAAGATCAATATCTAATAAAACAATATCAGGCTGTTTGTGCGCCATTAATTCTAAGCCAATTTCTGCATCCGGCGCTTCTAATAGAGTAAAGTCATCTACTCGCGATATGACCTTGCGCATGAGTTTGGTATTCGCGGGGTTATCTTCTATATAAAGCAGTGTTTTATTAGTGCTCTCTATTACATTCACCTCATTAACTTCATGGACTTCAGCCACGCTTAAAGGCGCCCTTTTATCTAACGGCAAGGTAAACCAGAACGTGCTACCGACACCTTCTTCGCTGTCTAACCCAATTTCGCCGTGTAGCTGTTCAACAATACTTTTGCATAAACTTAGACCGATACCGGTCCCTTCAATCGCTGTATTTTCTGCACCAATACGGCTAAAAGGTAAAAATAAAGCTTGTTGATTTTTTTCACTGATACCAGGTCCCGTATCTTTAATAGCAATACGTAAGAATTCATCATTATTGCTTAATTCTATTGCTATCTGTCCACTTTCATAGTTATATTTAATGGCATTAGATAATAAATTTAAGAGTACCTGTTTAGCTCGCATATAATCAGCAATCACATACTCTTGCGTACATTTTTTATGCACACTAATGACAATATTTCTTTTTCCTGCCATATCGGTAACGAATGGCTTAACTTCATTGTATATATCATCGAACATAACACTTTCTAACGATAAATTAACCTTGCCCGCCTCAATGGCGGATAGGTCTAAAATATCATTAATTAATTCCAATAAGTGCTGGCCACCTTTATAAATTAAAGCAACTGATTCATGCTGATCCTCTGTTAGAGGCTCATCTTCATCCATCTCTAATAATTGAGAAAAACCAATAATGGCATTTAATGGCGTGCGTAACTCATGACTCATACTCGATAAAAATTGTGATTTCGCTTTATTCGCTTCTTCTGCAAGTTGTTTAGCTTCTAATAATTCTAATTCAGCCTGTTTCCGAGCGGTAGTAATCGTTCCTACTCCTTGGTACTCTAATAACTTTCCATTGGCATCAAAAATACCGCGAGTTGTCCAGACTTGCCATTCATCATCTCCCTCTGCTGACACCATTTTATCTTCATGCCATTGGCTTGCATTTTCATATGTAATCAAACCATGCCTCGATGTCATCCACTCGACAACATTACTCGGCAAACCTTCAAGTAAGGAAGTTCCTATTAAGCAATCGCGTGTTGTATTTTTATATTCACAGTAGGCTTTATTGACAAATGTAAGTATAAAATCTTTGTTGTATCGGCAAATTAAATCATCTTGGTCATCAACAACAGACAAAAATCGACTTTCACTTTCGCCCAATTTTGCCGTCATGGCGATCGCTTGCTTTTTATCCGTTAAATTCTCAACAAAGCCGATAAATTCATGCCGCCCTTGTAATTTTATTTCTGATACGCGCAAGTTCATAGGAAAGGTCGAGCCGTCCTTTCTTTGGCCTATCACTTCTCGATCTAAGTCAATTATACCTTTAACACCCGTTTTTAAATTCTTAGCCAGATAACCATCATGCGCGTCTTTAAAAGGGTTTGGCATTAGAATTTTGATATTACTACCATTCACTTCATGCCACTCATAACCAAACAGCTCTTCCGCCGCTTTATTAAAAATAGAAATACAGCCTTTGGGGTCAATGGTAATAATAACTGCATGCGTTGTATTTAAAATGGCATCCGCGAGTTGTTTTTGCACCATCATTTCTATCGCTTGCTCACCCATTGCAATTTCATTTTGTTCCGCTAAGCGCGTTGATTCTTCCAGTTGATTGTTATCTTCTTCTTGCTGTTTAAAGGCTTGACTAATCAGGCGAAATGCCGGGAATACTACTTTCCACGCGCTGATTAATAAACTTAATAAAATAATGAAAACACCAGCCCAGGAATACCATAAGAACTTTGTCATTTCCCGTTCTACATTCACTTCGGTTAATATTGTCACTTTTTCTACTATCGACAAAAATTCTTTTTCCGCAATGCTGTAATCATCAATCAATTGCTTCAATTTAGCATTATCGCGCTGAACGCTATCTAGCTCAGTTAAAGCATCGCTCACTATCGTGTCCAGCACGACAAAAGTAAGCGCACGCCGCTCTAATAAATCCGCCTGTTGCTGATAAACCTGCTCGCTAATTAATCGCGCCTGTATGATTTGAATTAATTCAAGGTCATTTTTGATTTCAGCAATATATTGCACACTTTTAACTGTTAGCTCTTTTTCAACTAAGCTCAGAGCTAAATTTTTGATTATTCGCTGACTCAGCATTCGTTGCTTGCCCGCTTGATTAATCAATACCGCTTTATTTTCTTTAACGCTGACTTCATAGCTAATATACAACTGCAAAGAAATAGTGAGTAAACCCACCATACTCAATAGGCTTATTAAAACTTTACGCAATCTTTTTGCTGGATTTTTTTTCTGTTTTATCATCTTAACAAGCTTTTATTGTGTCTTCTGCGGACAAGAAATAACTAAGCATGAAACATCATCTTGCTCTTGCGTTGGGTCGATAAATTGAGTAATCATTTTTTTAACGCCTCTAATCCGCTGACCGGGTTTAGTCGCTAATAAAGTTTCCATAAATGCATCATCGCCTAAAAGGTTGCCGTTTTCATCAACCACATCAGTGACACCATCTGAACATAAGAATAATTCACAGTCTTCTGTCCATTGCCATAAATCTGTTGTTCCATCAAACGCATCTGCATTCAATACGCCACAAAAGACATGTTGAGATAAAAAGCTATGAATTATTTTATTGTCGTTATTGAGTACAGGAAGCGAAGGTAAACCTCCATTCCAAATTTCTATACTTTGCTTTTCAACATCAACTAAGCCAATAGCTAAAGCAACAAAATGTCCTAATGGTAGATCCTGTTTTAGTCGTGTATTGATTTTTTTGGCAATGGCAGATATTGAGACATACTGCTTAACCATTCCCTGAAATAACTGACTCACAATAATAGTGGGGAGTGCTGCGGATAATCCGTGCCCTGTCGCATCTGCCAAAATAAAATAAAGCTGTGTATCTGAGACGCGTTTAGCTGAGATTAAGTCTCCACTAAAACGTGCAGAGGGTTTTATCCAAGCATCTAGTTGTGCATCTTGTAAGTTACTTTTTGCTACTATTTTTTCAAACACATCTCTAGAAAAATCTAATTCACGTTCATTTTCGTTATGGTAGCGCTGTAAATTCTGTTTATTTTCGAGTAAGTCCGCTTGTAATACTGCCACTCGCTCAGCAGCAGCCACTTTAGCTTTAAGAATAATGGCATTAAAGGGTTTACCAATATAATCATTTGCACCTGCTTCCAAACCCTTCACTACACTGTCTTCATCTGAGAGTGCGCTGATGACTATAATTTGTACGTTTTTTTCTGTTTGAATTTCACGTATTTTCTGAATCGCTTCTACCCCGTCCATTACGGGCATCATCATATCCATTAAAATCAGATCAGGTGCCGATTGCTGAAAAGCATCGACGGCTTCTTGCCCATTTTCTGCAAATAAAAGTTCCGCCTTAGTTCGTTCTAATAATTTTTTTAACAGCAGCCGGTTTACTTTTTGATCATCAACAATCAGTATTTTCATTTATCCCTCAATGTTTTACTTTAACTAAACTAGGCTAACAAGATTAAGCATACCTACTTTATTCTCGTTTTTAACCGAAAATCGCATTTTTTTATCTTTATATTATAAGTGACTACTAATCCTCATTAATACCTTATTTTATTCTAATTATTTGATTCACTTTCACTTTAAGCAAGTTCAAGCTCTTCTTACTAAGCTTTTATCATATCGTCTGATTACCAATTGCCTTCTTTTTTATTAAAACAGGAAAACTCTTAGATTCTCGAGTTAACCAGCTATAAATTCGCTTCATCACTAAGGCATTATCTCCCCAATAAGTTGAATTGGAGTAATTCAGTTTATCTTGTCGATAGCGCAAATTATTGCGCGCAGCTATTCTACGTTTCCGTGCATTAGCAATATCTTCCGTGGTACCTGAAGCACTATATAAATCTAAAAAAGGGATGTCGACCTGCTTTAGTAGCTCAATCGTTTGCGCATGAATATTATTATTTTTAGGCACATTGAGGCCGATACTAATAATTGCTTTTAATTCCGGAATAATCTCTGTTCCCGCTGCATGCAATGCCATCAACGCGCCAAGTTGATGTCCGACAAGAACAACTTGCGTATTTGTTTTGGCAACATATTGAACTGCCTTAACGATTCGTTGAGTGGCTTCAGGCAATAGCTGATAATAATCTTCGTCGCTTGCGCCGCGTTCTCTTAGTGGTAGCTGTAGGGCTAAAGTACCCCAATTTCTTTCGGGAAACTTGCGTCTTAATTCATAAATCAGAGGGTCTTTATCGGGATGGCTGCCTATATCATGCAATAAAATGACTATTCCAAGGTTGGTTCTCGATTCGGTTTCTGCGTAGAAACTAGCAAATCGCTCTGTGCCTTCGCCCAACCAAACTAATTCACCGTATTGCGGGAGTGCTTTAATTTCTTCGAGATTTTCTTGCTCACGCGCCTTATCAGAAGCAAAGCTAGCATTACAAATAAGCGCAAAGAAAAGTATAAATAGGTATTTTTTCATTATAAATGCCATACATCTTAAAACATAAGGCGGGCATTGCACCCGCCTTATCAAACTGTTTATAAGTTCGTCATAACCAGTATTGTGGCTGCGCTTGAAATAATAGCCACTGAAATCAGTGCTAAAATACCAAAACCACCCGCACCTTCGCTGAAAGGCTCTACCCCTTCAATAATAGCGTTAACTGCTTTTATTTTGCCATTTTCTTCTGTTATATCGTAATGAATCACATCGCCAATACGTGGGCGGCGGCTCATATTGTTAAGTGAAGAAATATGAATAAAAACATCATCTTCTTTATTGTTACTTTCTGTTCTAATAAACCCAAAACCACGATCATCTTTCCAAGCAGCGATAGTGCCTGTTTCTGTTTGTGTCGCCATAAGTAAAACCTCTTTTCGTTATATACAATAAGCTTGAAATCCGCTTATTACGTCTTTTTAGCTATAAATTAGCTCCGTACTTTCTAGCACTCTGTACTAGCCCTTTGGTTAGAAACGAGTACGCTACCCAGCGAATGTTCTTGAATAATTCTATCTAGTTTCTCGCTGGTAACATCATAATACCAGACTCCATCCGCTTGTATGTAAATTAGCGGTTCTGATTTACCTATACCAAACACAAGTAGTACGACTACGAGCTCTTGACGCTGCAGTATCTTGCTTGTTTAAATTTTCTAATTGCCCAGGTTTCGCTATTAGGGTGTAGCTCAGCTAACAAACTATACGTCATGATTAATAATTGTAAGCAAAAAATTTTAGGCTATGCGGGGTATTTGAAAGCTATAAATAGATTATTATAACCGAGTAAAACAGTAGGAAAATAAAATGCTACTTTTAAAAATTTAAGCTTTTATGAGATATACTCAGTCGCTTTTCTAAGTTGAGTCATATCATCTTTATTAACGCGGTAATAAATGCGTTCAACAGCAAGGCTTAAGTCGATTGATTCAAAGCGAATGCTATCGCCTAAAATAAGCATTCAAACTGAGGCTAACGACTGCCTCAGTTTAAACTTATATTAAATACTAATTAGTATTTCACTTCTTTTTTAATAACTGTTTTACCGTCAATCACTAATTCAGAAATACCACCCACTGTTAAATGTAAGGTACATTTTGCTTTTGTGAAGCTATATTTATCAACTGTTTCATTTGCATCCCATGTTAAAGAAACATAGGTTTCTTTGTCTGTCTCTGTATCTGTTGGAAAGTAAACTACGTCACCTGTTTCTTCTTTAATTGCGCTAGGGCATTTTTTGTTTGCCATTGACTGCATACCTGATACAGCTCGTACCATTGCAGCATCTGCTTTAAATTCATTGGTTTCTTCTTTATTAGATCCAACTAGTAAAAAACCGACAATAAAAACTCCAGCTACCGCTGCCATTAATTGTTGTGTTTGATTCATTATTATTTCCTCATTGTTTAATAAAATGGTTTTTCTTCTGACAAGCTCTCAGAGTCTCCCCTCCGATTCTATGGGATTTAGACAGTATTAGCAAAGATTAATAATTAAATTAAAAATCTACAGTTTCCTATTCCATAAGAACGAGCACTATTCCACTGTTCTTCTGAAAATTAGGCTCAATTTACTGTTCTCCTCAGCTCCCTTTATTCAGGAACCGAATTTGTTATCTACTTTTCCCCAACGCTCAAAAGTGTAACGTCTCATTATAGTAGGGCCGTCATCCCCGAAGTCTTTTATCGGGGATCCACTGCTAAAAATATAGATTCTTGCTAAAAGCATAGGATGACGTTTTTTGTATTGCTCTATGCCGGTGGGTAATATGCCTAAGTAGATTATAATGAACCTATATTGATTATTTCCCCCTGTAAAGTGCATGAAAATTTCTCTTATTATTCCCAGCTATAATCGTAGCAGCTATTTAAAACGTGCCCTGCAATCTGTTTTGTCACAATCGCACTTACCTAATGAAATTATCGTTGTTGATGATGGTTCTAGCGATAATACGGCTGACATGCTACGTAATGAGTTCCCTCAAGTTACTTATCTTTATCAAGAAAATAAAGGCGTAAGTAGCGCTAGAAATTTAGGTATTAAACATGCAACTGGCGACTGGATTGCATTCTTAGATTCTGATGATACTTGGTTAAGTCATAAGCTAGAAAAACAAGTCAGTGCGTTACATCAATCACCCGAGTTAAAAATATGTCATACCGAAGAGATTTGGATTCGTAATGGCGTGCGTGTTAATGCGATGAATAAGCATAAAAAATCAGGGGGCTGGATATTTAAGCAATGTCTCCCATTATGTGCAATGTCGCCTTCATCTATTCTAATTCATCGCTCTATTTTTGAGCGCCTAGGATTATTTGATGAAAGTTTAGTCGCTTGTGAGGATTATGATCTTTGGCTACGCATCAGCAACCAATACCCTGTTCTATTTATAGAGCAAGCTTTAATTAATAAGTATGGCGGTCATGAGGACCAATTATCTCACCAACACTGGGGAATGGATCGATTTAGAATTCAAGCGCTGGATAAGTTACTTAAGCACTCAATTCTAAGTGATGAAAATAGGTGTCTAGCGATCAATATGCTATTAAAAAAATCGCGTATTTTTCAAAAAGGGGCGGAAAAAAGGGGAAAAATTGAGTCTGCGGCCCATTACCAAGCTTTAATTGATCTTTATTCTAGCGAAGTATAAATTAGCTCTTTTACGATAAAAGTCAACAGCACCGTATAATAACAATAATTCCTTAGTTAACAGTACACAACTCATGTTTAATATTGCGCTTTACGAACCAAAAATTCCTCAAAACACTGGAAATATTATCCGCTTAATTGCGAATAATGGCTGTCATCTACATTTAATTGAGCCGCTAGGGTTTAACTTGGAAGAAAAAAGCTTACGACGCTCGGGCTTGGATTATATGGATTTAGAAAATATCACTCAACATGCTAATTACGCTTGTTTTTTAGAGGCGATGCAAGGACATAGAATTTTAGCTATTACCACGAAAGGAACAGCGTCTTATTCTGATATGGGTTATCAAAAAGGGGATGTTTTATTGTTTGGCTCAGAAACCGCTGGCTTACCTGCCGATGTACAGCAAGAAATTCCAGCTGAGCACCAATTAAGAATTCCTATGCAACCAAATAACCGAAGTATGAACCTATCTAATACGGTTGCTATTGTGAGTTATGAAGCATGGAAACAGTATAGTTTTATTGGCGGACAATAAGCTATAAAAAAAGGAGCGGGGACATAGATAGCCACAGCTCCTTTTTCTACCTAATGTTACGCAGAATACGTAACATTAGTCATCTATAAATCAAGTTTAACCCTTAATAACAACAGACTCTAAACCCCAAATTTCATCACTGTAACTTTGAATGGTTCTATCAGTTGAAAATTTACCACTGTTCGCCGTATTCATAATACTCATTCGCGTCCAACGCTCTTGGTCGTTATAAGCCACTTCAACTTGTTTTTGCATATCGATAAAGCTACGGAAATCGGCAATCGTCATCCAAGGATCATCTGAGCTTTTGATTGAATTAACAACATCATCAAAAATTCCTGGCTCAAACTGATTAAAATGCCCACACTCAAGTAAATTGATAACGCGTTTTAAATCATCATCCTGATTAATCATTTCCATTGGATTGTAATGAGGGCGCAATGAAGCAACTTCATCTTCCGTTAAACCAAAAAGAAAGAAATTTTCATCGCCAACTTCTTCTCTGATCTCTATATTTGCGCCATCCAAAGTACCAATAGTTAATGCGCCGTTCATCATGAACTTCATATTACCTGTACCGGATGCTTCTTTTCCTGCTGTAGAAATCTGCTCTGATAAATCAGCTGCTGGGCAAATCTTTTCCATTGCAGAAACACGGTAGTTAGGTAAAAACACCAGTTGTAACTTATCACCCACATCAGGATCATTACTCAGCACTTGCGAAATATTATTGATCAATTTAATAATGCGTTTTGCCATGTAATACCCTGGCGCAGCTTTACCACCGATCAACACACAACGGTTTGTCCAGTTTTCTGTATCTCCACGTTTAATGCGATCATAAAGGTGAATCACATGCAGTACGTTAAGTAATTGACGCTTATATTCATGGAAACGTTTTACCTGAATATCAAATAAAGCATTAACATTAATATTAATATCATATTCGTCTTTACTATAGTCAACCAAAGCTTGTTTCGCATTATTTTGCAAAGCGTACCACTTCGCACAAAACTTCTTATTATCAATAAATGCTTCTAGCTTTTTTAACTCCGATAAGTCGGTAATCCATTTATCACCAATACTCGCCGTAATAAAGTTCGCTAACTCAGGGTTACAGCCTGCCAACCATCGACGTGGCGTGACACCATTGGTTTTATTATTAAATTTATGCGGCCATAATTGATAAAAATCATTAAATAGCCCTTCTTGTAATAATTTTGAATGTAATTCCGCCACTCCATTAATCGAATAACTACCTACAATCGCTAAATAAGCCATTCTAACTTGCTTTTCGCCACATTCTTCTATGATAGACATGCGTGATAATCGTGCATTATCTCCAGGCCAGCGCGCAGAAACCTCTCCTAAAAAGCGTGCGTTAATTTCAAAAATAATTTCTAAAACTCGTGGTAATAGGCGTTCAAACAAACTAACCGACCACTTTTCTAACGCTTCAGGTAACAACGTGTGATTAGTATAAGCCATTGTTTTTTGTGTAATGGCCCAGGCATCATTCCATGACACGCCATGCTCATCAATCAATAAACGCATTAACTCCGCAACTGATACACTTGGGTGAGTGTCGTTTAATTGAAAACAATTTTTGTCAGCAAAATTTGAAAAGTCACTGCCATGTCGACCAACCCAATTCGCCACAATATCTTGCAAACTTGCTGAGGCAAGTAGGTATTGTTGCTTTAAACGTAACGCCTTACCATTTTCATTAGCATCGTTAGGGTATAACACCATACTAATGTTTTCAGCGGTATTTTTTTCTGCTACCGCTTCAGCATAATCGCCGGCATTAAATTCTTGTAAATTAAATTCTTCAGTTGCTGCAGACTTCCATAAACGCAAGGTATTAACGGTACCATTTTCATACCCAGGGATAGGCGTATCATAAGGAACCGCAAGAATATCATTGGTGCCTACCCAGCACTTTCTTTCACTGCCATCTGCATCAATAAAACGCTCAACATGCCCACCAAACTTAATTGTTTGTGTATATTCAGGGCGCTCAATTTCCCAGACATTACCATTTTTTAACCAATGGTCTGGGTGTTCAACTTGCTCACCATTAACAATGCCTTGCGCAAACATCCCATATTCATAACGCAAGCCATAACCCATAACAGGAAGTTGTAATGTTGCACAGCTGTCAATAAAACAAGCGGCTAAACGACCTAAACCACCATTACCTAAACCCGCATCAGGCTCATTATCAATCAATTCTTCAATATCTAGACCTAAGTCATACATTGCGGCAGTCACATCATCAGTGATGCCTAAATTTAACATGGCATTACTCAGGGTCCGCCCCATTAGAAATTCCATCGATAGGTAATAAGCTTTTTTACAGTCTTGCTCTCTATAAGTATTGTAGGTTTTTTTCCAACGCTCAACCAAACGATCACTAATCACTAGTGATAAGGCTTCATAAGCATAGTAGGGAGAGCGACAGTACTCATCTCTACCTAATCTATGGCTGTAATATCGCTTAAAATCAGCAATAAAATCTGATTTTTTTTCCCCTAATTTAGGGACATTAGTAATGCTAGAAATTGGAGTGCTTTTATTAAAGGTTCTATTTGGCATTATATTGGACTAGGGCTGTTAAGGTTTGAAGATCTCTGAAGTTAAGCTTTAATTAACTTCAGAGGTTAAATTATTTAAAAAAGCTGTAAAGCTTGATCATAACTTACCGTGGCACTGTTTATATTTTTTACCTGACCCACATGGGCAAGGCTCATTTCTGCCTACTTTTTTGTCTTCTCTTACAAAAGGCTCATCTGCAGAGTCTTCATTTTCAATCACGTCAATAGTTGGCGACTCTTCTAAGATATTATCCGCTTCAGCATGCTCAAAATTCAGCTCTTGAGTTACTTGACGCTCTTCATCTATTTCATCTGCATTCTCTGTCGAAACATGAACTTTAGATAAAATACCAATCACTTCATACTTAATCTGATCAAGCAACGCAGTAAACATATCAAAGCCTTCGCGCTTATATTCTTGTTTAGGGTCTTTTTGTGCATAACCTCTAAAGTGAATACCTTGACGTAAGCTATCCATCGCAGCTAAATGCTCTTTCCAACTATTATCTAACACCTGAAGCATGACAGACTTCTCAAAATGTCGCATAACATCAAATGTAATATCTGCTTCTTTTTTCTTATATTCTGCAGTAATATCGTCAATAATTGCTAAGCGTAATGACTCTTCATGCAAATTAGAATCTTCTGCTAACATTCTTGCAACCGGAATGTCTACTTCAAACTCTTCGTTCAAATGCGCTTCTAGTCCAGCAACATCCCATTGCTCTTCCATTGTTTTTGCAGGAATATATTTAGTAATGACATCATTAATCACATCAGCTCTTATCGCCGTAATAATTTCACTAATATCCTCTGAAGACATTAGTTCATCACGCTGCTGATAGATCACTTTACGTTGATCATTCGCCACATCGTCATAAGCTAATATTTCTTTGCGCACATCAAAATTACGCCCTTCAACTTTTTTCTGTGCATTTTCAATTGAACGCGTTACCCAAGGATGCTCAATTGCTTCACCCTCTTCCATGCCCAATTTTTTCATTAACCCTGCAACACGGTCAGATGCAAAAATACGCATCAGATCATCTTCTAGCGATAAATAGAATCGTGTTGACCCTGCATCACCTTGACGCCCAGAACGACCTCTTAACTGGTTATCAATCCTTCGTGACTCATGCCTTTCAGAACCAATAACGTGCAATCCGCCACTAGCCAATACTTGTGCGTGACGGTCTAACCATTGCCCTCTTAACTTATCAATATCAGAGTCAGTTATGTCCTCGCCAGCCCGTGCAATCTCAGCATCAAGATTACCACCCAGCACGATATCCGTTCCACGCCCAGCCATATTAGTCGCAATCGTTACAGCTTTAGGCATTCCTGCTTGTTCAATAATATGAGCTTCACGCTCATGTTGTTTAGCGTTGAGCACTTCGTGTGTAATTTTTGATTGCGTAAGTATGCCTGAAATAATTTCAGAATTTTCTACCGATGTAGTTCCTACCAAAACAGGTTGGCCACGCTTAACACAATCTTTGATATCTTCTGTAATTGCTAGATATTTTTCATTCGCAGTTAAATAAATCAAATCGCCCTTATCTGCACGACTGAGCGGCTTATGTGTTGGAATAACAACAACTTCCAAACCATAGATCTTATTTAATTCAAATGATTCTGTATCTGCTGTCCCAGTCATGCCTGACAGTTTTTCATATAACCTAAAGTAATTCTGAAATGTTATAGATGCAAGTGTTTGATTTTCGCTTTGTATCTTTGTCCCTTCTTTAGCTTCCATTGCTTGATGCAAACCTTCTGACCAGCGTCTTCCAGGCATAATACGCCCAGTAAACTCATCAACAATAACGACTTCATTATGTTGCACAATATAGTCAACATCACGCTGAAATAAAACATGCGCTCTCAAAGATGCATTTAAATAATGCATTAACCTAATATTTTCTGGAGCGTATAAGCTACTCCCCTCATCCAACAATCCATGTTGAACAAGTAAGCGCTCAATATTTTCATGTCCCGCTTCTGTCAAATGAAGCTGTTTTGATTTTTCATCTACCGTGAAATCACCAGGGCCTTGCTCTTCACCTTCTTTTTCGCCCTCTTGCCTTTCTACTTTAGTTAAAAACGGAACAATTTCATTTGTTTTTTGATAGGTTTCAATACTATCTTCGACTGGCCCCGAGATAATTAATGGCGTTCTCGCCTCATCAATTAAAATAGAATCAACTTCATCAACAATAGCAAAGTGTAATTTACGCTGAACTTTTTGGTCTAAGCTAAACGCCATGTTATCGCGCAAGTAATCAAAACCAAATTCGTTATTAGTTCCGTAGGTAATATCAGCTGCATACGCTGTTTTACGCTCTTCATGACTTAAATTACTTATAATCACCCCTGTGGTTAGGCCCAAATAAGCATATAAGCGTCCCATCCATTCCGAGTCACGTGCCGCCAAATAATCATTGACCGTTACAACATGTACTCCCTTTGCGGGTAATGCATTTAAGTAGGCAGCCAGTGTCGCCATCAGGGTTTTTCCTTCCCCTGTTTTCATTTCTGCAATTTTTCCGTCGTTTAACACCATCCCGCCAATTAACTGTACATCAAAATGACGCATATTAAATACACGAGAGGAAGCTTCTCTTACTGTTGAAAAAGCTTCTGGAATTAGGCTTTCTAAGCTTTCGCCTTTCTCCAGACGTACTCGGAATTCTTGTGTTTTTGCTTGTAAGGCATCTTCACTTAATTGTTCATACTCACTTGATAGCTTATTAACTAAGCGTACAAGTTTTGTTTTTTTCTTAACCAAGCGATCATTACGACTACCTACAACGAATTTAGCAAGCTTCCCCAGCATCCTATTACCTTAAAGTCTGTTGTTCTTAAATAATTA
>Ga0209494_1000429_pt1 | contig 18244 bp, 15 predicted proteins | sample EN1Hudseemescosm_FD_184628 | JGI IMG/M metagenome (GOLD analysis project Ga0209494, IMG submission 184628) | Methane-oxidizing microbial communities from mesocosms in the Hudson Canyon - EN1B Hudson Canyon (SPAdes) (version 2) | ecosystem: Environmental > Aquatic > Marine > Cold seeps | place... | reverse complement strand
GCTTTATCTTTCTGGTAGTAGACTTTCAGCACATCTTGATCAAGCTCTGTGCGAACTGTGTAGTAGTCAATATTCTCAATATCTTTTAAACCCAAGGCATTTAAATTTTCATATGACACAGAGGCGTCCTCATCGTTAATTTGGTTGTAAAAAAGTCAAAACTGTACTGTTAGTAAAGCACATTTTTTTACCTTGCCCCGAAATTGTCTGACTCTATACTGATTCTCCAAAGGGTATGTCCCGGTTGTCTGTTTTTACCCTCCACTTAATTCATTGACATTTTATGTACAAAAAGCTGCCAGATATGAATAAACAAGCAATATACGACATGATACTGGCGGCGCTTCAGGAACAGCTGCATGATGCCAAATGCGCGGCTCATTCAGCCCGAGAGGCCGCAACGCATGAAGAAAGTAAAGCAGAAAACCAATATGACACGCTGGGTTTAGAAGCGGCGTATCTTGCGGAGGGGCAATCGCGGAGAGTCGATGAATACAAAACAAATATTGATCTATTTAAACGCAATGAAATGGTGCTTTGCCGCGAATTTTATGCAGACACACCGATAGCATTGGGTGCACTGGTAACGCTTACAAACTTTCAACTGCCTTTTTTTATAAGCCCTGTTGCTGGCGGACTCGAAGTATCCAGTGAGCACCTTTCGTTACAAATTCTCAGCCAAAACACACCTTTAGGCATCGCGATCATGGGCACGTTCCAAGGCGATACAATCGAATTTGCAGATAAGGCGCTCCGTATCGAGCGCGTTTACTAAACCTCATAACTTGAGGACGACACATTCCCCCCGGTCTGCGCCCAATCTGTATGGAAAAATTCACCTCTTGCATGGTCTAGACGCTCGTAAGTATGTGCACCAAAGTAATCTCGCTGGGCCTGAATCAAATTCGCAGGTAATCGCTCACTGGCGTAGGCATTCAAAAAATTTAAAGCTGAGCTCATACAGGGCATAGGTAAACCATGCTGCATCGCTTGGGAGACAATCCGCCGCCATGCCGGTAAGCATTGTATTAGTAGATTTTTAAAATAGTCATCCAAGCCCAAAAATAAAAGGTCCGGAGACTTCGCAAATGCATCGCGAATATTGCCCAAAAATGCACTCCGAATGATACAGCCCTCACGCCACATCAATGCTACATTGCCATAATTCAGATCCCAGTTATGCTCATTTGAAGCCTCTCGCATGAGCATGAAACCTTGAGCATAAGAGATGATTTTTGACGCCAATAGTGCTTGCCGAAGATCATCTAAGCATTTCACTTTCGCTTCAGCGCTATCGAGCACGATTGCGTCAGCCCCTTTGAAATGTTCACTTGCGGATACACGTTCGGGTTGCAATGCAGACAAGCAACGAGCAAACACCGATTCTGTGATAAGCGTTAACGGCACGCCGAGCTCTAGTGCGTTGATTCCGGTCCACTTACCCGTGCCTTTTTGGCCGGCCGCATCCAAGATATGCTCGACAAGATGCTCCCCTTGCTTATCTTTAAATGCGAGGATATCTGCTGTAATCTCGACAAGATAACTGTCTAATTCCGTATTATTCCACTCAGCAAAACAGGCGCTCATCTCGGGATACGACATCCCTAAGCCCGCCTGCATGAAGTGATAGGCCTCGGCAATTAGCTGCATATCGCCGTATTCAATTCCATTGTGCACCATTTTAACGAAATGACCCGCGCCGCCAGATCCAACCCAATCACAACAAGCCTCACCTTCTGGCGTTTTTGCTGCAATACTTTGCAGTATGGGTTTTAGATACGGCCATGCACACTGATCACCGCCAGGCATAATGGAAGGGCCATGGCGCGCGCCCTCTTCGCCCCCTGACACGCCAATACCTAAAAAGTGCAGCTTATGTTGGCTGAGTTGTGCGACGCGGCGCGAAGTATCTGCATAATTTGAGTTACCGCCATCAATGATAATGTCACCCTCATCTAATAACGGAATCAAGCGATTAATGTACTGGTCAACCACCTCACCCGCACGCACCATTAATAGAATTTTTCTTGGGCTTTCTAGCCCAGCGGTTAGCGTCTCTAGCGTTATAGCACCCCGAATGTGGGTGCCGCGTGCAGAGCCCTCGAGAAAGTCAGTAATTTTCTGCTCAGTCCGATTGTGCGCAAGCACTTTGTAGCCATGATCATTTAAGTTAAGAATGAGATTTTGCCCCATCACCGCTAAACCAATTACACCAATATCCGCTAACATGCACATCTCCTAATTTTTTGCTTACTCACGCTACCCCAAGGCATCACCAAACCTTATCGCAGTCCGTAGGCAGATTGATCTAAGTACCATTCCGTCTCACCGTTATAGGCGGCTATGCGTGCGGCGGGCAAGTCGATGTCTGCGCCGCTCATTACTTGATCCACCACTTCAGATTTGCCTGAGCCCATTGCAAGATACGTGACGCGGCTCGCTGCAGAAATTGCTTTTGCACTTAATGAAATACGATTCTGTAAGGTTTGTGGATGCACCGCCGGCACCCACGTTCGCTGATCTTCATAATCAGTTTTACCAGGAAATAATGATGCCGTATGGCCGTCTTCCCCAACGCCGAGAATAACCCAATCAAAAATACTCTCGGGATAAGGCGGCTCCAGAAATGGGGTGGTTTCTCGCTCAAGCCGCAACAACTCTTCGCTAACTAAAGCATCACCATGGATGGGATGTAAGTTACTCTCGGGTATCACCACTTCATCAAACAAAAGACGCATCGCTTCACCATAATTACTCTCAACATCACTGGCAGGCACCATACGTTCATCCCCCCACCAAAAATGTAAGTTGGCCCATTCAATTTCTTGTGCAAACGCATTACTCGCCATATACGAAAACCAACGCTTTGGCGTTGAACCACCAGACAACACAATATGTTTGGGCTGACCTCTTAAGCTGTAAGCCAAGAGTTGCTCGCTTAACCCTTCTAATAACTCAGCCACCTCGGCAAAAACTTGAATATTCACAACCCGACTCCAACAATCATCATAGTGATTCAGTGCGCACGTATTTAAAGCTCACAATAATCAGTATTAGCGAGATTTTTACATGGGAACCGCCATTCTCGTCCGTCTCGCTTTAAAAGCTCATCGGCCTCGCGTGGGCCCCAGGTACCGCTGGCATAGCCGTAGACCGCGGGTTGCTGCGCTTTATAGTCGAGAATCGGTTCCACAAACTTCCAACAGGCTTTGACAGCATCGCTTCTGGCAAATAACGTTGCATCTCCGTTCATTGCATCCATCAACAAGCGTTCATAAGCGGTCAATAGCTTTGTTTCACCTAGATCCTGGTAGTGAAAATCCATCGACACTTCTTCCGCTTCAAAACCAGCGCCGGGCTTCTTCAAACCAAACACCATCAAAATACCTTCATCGGGCTGAATACGAATAATCAAACGATTATGCGGGGCGTTTTCTCTAAATACAGGATGCGGGCTAGACTTAAAGTGAATCACCACCTCGGTTACACGCGTCGGCATGCGCTTGCCCGTACGCACATAAAATGGAACATCTTGCCAACGCCAATTATTGATAAATAACTTAAGCGCTAAGTAAGTCTCTGTGCGCGAATCAGGTTTTACATGCAATTCATCACGATAGGCGTCTAATGATTCACCGCGCACCACTGAGGCGGTGTATTGCCCCAAAACAACTCGCTCTTGCAAGTCGTCTTTTTGTATTGGCTGCAGACTTTGCAGAACTTTGGCCGCTTCGTCTCGCGTTGCATCCGCGTTAATTGCGGCAGAGGGTTCCATTGCCACCATGGCTAATACTTGCAACAGATGATTTTGAAACATATCTCGTAACGCGCCCGCACCATCATAATAGCCACCACGCTCTTCGACCCCGATATTCTCGGCTCCCGTGATTTCTACATAATCAATGTAATTTCGACTCCATAACGGCTCGAACATGCCATTAGCAAATCGGAAAACAAGCAGGTTTTGAACGGTCTCTTTGCCAAGATAATGGTCAATACGGTAAATCTGTTCCTCACGAAAAACTTCATGCAAGGCATCATCTAACGCAATAGCGCTTTTCAAGTCATAGCCAATCGGCTTCTCGACAATTAAACGCTTCCAACCACTATGCTCTTCATGCAAGCCATGCGCCGCCAAGCAACGCGGAATAATTGGAAATAAGCTGGGTGGCGTGGCCAAATAAAATAGTGTGTTATGCGGGGTGTTGTAATGCTCATATAATGCGTCGAGGCGATGCTTCAGCGAAGCATAAGCCTGCGCATTTTGGGTATCTAATGCCAGATAATGTAAATGTGGTAAAAATCCAGATAGATCTTGATCAGAAAGCGCATATTCATCCCGTAAATACACGGCTAACCGCTCTCTAAAAGCCTCATCACTAAACTCACTTCGACCTACCCCCAAGACAAAAAAGCAATCGGGAAGCTGTTTGGTTTGAAACAGATGATAAAGCGCAGGCACAAGCTTGCGAAAGGTCAAATCACCTGACGCGCCAAAAATAACCAAATTACTATTATCCGGAACCTTCATTTACTGTGCTCCTGGCCTGAGCGCATATTCACAAACCCCGATTATTGAGGAACATCTACCTTTGTAATCGCTCCATAGATATCGGTAGGAATTGCGTGTTTGCAGTTATTATTGTAATCATAAAATACCACTAAGCCTTCCCCTTCAGCCGCGACACGTCCGCTTTTCGCGCTCTTTACAAAATAGCGCATTGTGAACCGATCAGACTCAAGTGACTCAACGCATGCGGCAACAGTGACGGTATCCGGGTAAGTCAACGGGGCTTTAAACCGGCACGAGGTGGTCGCCAAAATAGGACCGACACCAGACGCCTCCATCAATTCGAATACACCAACACGTTCAAAATAAGCAATGCGGGCACTCTCAAAATAACGAAAATAAACGACATTGTTTACGTGTTGAAAGGCATCCATTTCACCCCACGCGATGGGCACCTCAATACTAACCTGACAATCATCAAAACTTTTAGACATGAGACCTCGCTATTATTGTAATGTCACAATCGCAACGTTGCGGTTTTCGATTCTGCTATAAAGATTAGGCGCTGTATAGTGCAAAACGGTTCTTAAGCCTGTTGTTTAAGAAAGCTAAACGGCCATAGATGTCCTCTAAACATCACAAAATCGTGTGCTAAAATGCCAGCCAACACGTCTAGCAAGTTCAACACGTTGACACGTCTTCCTCCGCACTAATTGTTTATTTTTTATGCGAATTTCTCGACATTGCCGCACTAAATCTTTATAGTGCGCGCCTTTAATGGAAGCCCCGATTGCTTTAGCTGGTAACTTGCCTTTCTCATTGAGGACTTGCCGCCGCTATGGGCCTACCCAAATCGAAATCACCCGTCACACCAACGTGGCGTATTTTGCCCTAGGAAACTATTTTTGATCACTACCGCAAACATCACCATGCAATTTGGCGCCAAGCCCCTGTTTGAAGACATCTCAGCTAAATTTGGCAATGGCAACCGCTACGGCTTAATTGGCGCAAATGGCTGTGGCAAATCTACTTTTATGAAAATCCTCAGTGGGGAGCTCGCACCCACTTCAGGTAATATTTCTATTGAGCCGGGTTGCACGATAGGCACACTGAGCCAGAATCAATTTGCTTTTGAGCAGTACAGCGTTATTGACACAGTAATAATGGGGCATAGCGAACTGTGGGAAATAAAATCTGAGCGCGATCGCATTTATAATCTGCCAGAAATGAGCGAAGAAGAAGGCATGAAGGTCGCGGAACTTGAAGTTCGGTTTGCCGAATTGGACGGCTATAGCGCTGAAAGCAGAGCGGGCGAGATATTGTTAGAGGCCGGAATTGAAGAAGCACTTCACTTTGGTTTGATGGAGCAAGTTGCACCGGGCTATAAGGTTCGCGTGCTCTTGGCGCAGGCACTTTTCGCTAACCCAGATATTCTGCTGCTTGACGAACCGACCAACAACCTAGACATTCATACCATTGACTGGCTTGCCAGTGTACTTAATCAACGAAAGTCGACCATGATCATTATTTCTCATGATCGACACTTCTTGAATAGCGTGTGCACGCACATGGCCGACATTGACTACGGCGAGCTGCGTGTATATCCGGGTAACTACGAAGCCTTTGTGGAAGCCTCGACCCTTATTCGTGAGCAATTACTGCTCGAAAACTCTAAAAAGAGCGCCGAAATCGAAGAACTACAAGCCTTTGTGAACCGATTCAGTGCCAATGCATCAAAAGCGAAGCAAGCGACGTCACGCGCGAAAAAGATGGAAAAAATTACACTAGACGAGGTAAAAACCTCCAGCCGTAAATCGCCTTATATCCAACTCAAACAAGACAAAAAGTTACATCGCCAAGCCCTAGTGCTTGAGGGTGTGGGCCACGGTTTTGATGGCGACACCTTATTTATGGGTGGCGACATGATTCTAGAAGCCGGTGCTAAGCTGGCCGTCATCGGTGAAAACGGCGTGGGAAAAAGTACCTTTTTACGCTGTTTGATGAATGAACTCGCGGCCAACTCGGGCGTCATAAAGTGGTCGGAGAATGTACAACTTGGCTATTGTCCACAAGACAGCAGCGCCGACTTTGACTCGGATTTAACCCTGTTCGACTGGATGAGCCAATGGCGCAAACCCGAGCATGACGATCTTGCGGTACGCGGCATGCTAGGCCGTTTGCTATTCACAGCGGATGATGCACACAAAAAGGTGCGCGTCTGTTCTGGTGGAGAAAAAAATCGCTTATTGTTCGGCAAACTCATGCTGATGGACACTAATGTCTTGATTATGGACGAGCCTACTAACCACCTAGATTTAGAAGCCATTGACGCACTCAATGTGGCCCTTAAAGCCTACGATGGTACATTAATCTTTGTCAGTCATGATCGAGAATTTGTGTCATCACTGGCTACCCGTGTAGTTGAAATCAAAGATCAGCAGATGCTTGATTTCCAAGGTAACTATGACGAGTACCTAGCCAGTCAACGAGACGTAGCAGAAGTCGCCTGAGTCAAAAATTTAGTAGGTTCGGTAAATCAATTTTTAGGTAACTGCTGCGCTCCAGCAGTTACCTTTGAGATTGCGGAACCAGTATCTATAAATAAAAAGACGATATACATTCGCGGCACCAGCAGCCGAATTACGCAATGCCTGGACAATTGAGGGGTCTTAGAAAAGTTTTTCCTCTTGAGAGGTAAAACGTAAGTTATTATTTGACGTATCTCGACGCAGAAAGCGGGTTGCGGTTTCAGTCGTATTATCGGCATTATCGTTAGACTGCGTAGCTTGATAGTTGCCTGCAATAAATTGAGCCAGGTCAGCGGTGCTTGCTTTTTTCTTCATGAGGGCAAGCTCATTCTTTACATACCTTCCTAACTGATACTCCAGCTCACTTAATATAGTCGAAATATCGCTCTGCTCGCTTTGTGCTAGCTCAAGCGCACCTACCTTTTCACGGAGCAACGCAATGTCACTCGGCTCAAGTACGCTTAAATCAAGCCCACTTTTGAGAGTACTTTGCACTATAAATTCTGAAACCGGCGTAATATCGACGAGCCGCTCAACCACTTGAGCCCGTACTTGCACATCATCATGATCGCTAACTCGTAAAATCAAACTCGCCGATAAGCCAATGTTAGCAGGTACTAATAGACGATACTGTCCATTGGCTTCAGTCACGGTCGCGCCGAGCGTTTCACCCGATTGCTCACCCATGCTGTTGACCTGTATTAATTCAACTAACACGCCATCGACAGCCTCGAGACTATTTTTTTGCGTACCGAATGACGTTGTAAAAAAATCACTCGTAGTATTGAAAGAATTAGGTTTACGAAAGTCTCCGGCCATACCGTAAGGCACTTTTACCGTGCCCGAGATACTGATACCTTTAGATGAATTGCTTGCCTCATGACTGCTATTACAACCAAGCATCACAACTAATAACAAGAAGACAAATACTTTATAACAATGCATATATTTCACCACTTAAGAATAAGCATTGGGCTCTTATAGCGACAAACATCCAATTGATTACTTATCACTCACTACTTTGCACGATTCAAAAAGACAACTGGTACAGGAATAGCGTACTAAATTGTGGAAGCATACGAATCACCAAAATTGGTGATTTTTAATTTCTTTTCTATTTAAAAAAAGGAGGAAATGGACATCAAAAAGGGGTCATCGAAAGTAAAAAAATAACGGGGGGGGGCTGGTCAGATTTATTATTCAGCACGGTGTATGTTCTTCACGCACAGCAACCAATGTCCAATCGACATAAAGAAGGCTACGGAATTTAGCTCGACGCGAGCAAGATAAAGGGGAAATGGTCGGGATGAGAGGATTTGAACCTCCGACCACCTGCACCCCATGCAGGTGCGCTACCAAGCTGCGCTACATCCCGACAGTCATAAGGCACATAGATGCACCTTTAAAACGGCTGTGATGATACCCTAAGCGTCGCTGCAAATAAATCACTGACGCATAAAAAACGCCGCGAAACGCAGCGTTTTTTTGAGCTTTCAAAGGCTTATGTATTCAAAACCTCTAAAACTTCCTCCAACTCACTGATCATTTGTTTAATCAGTTGATTGCTTTGTGTTGCGTCGTCCTTACTATCATCGCTCGTCAGTTTCTGCTTAGCACCACCAATGGTATAACCTTGATCATACAATAGACTGCGAATTTGCCGGATCGTCAGCACATCTTGCCTTTGATAATAACGCCGGTTACCGCGCCGCTTAACGGGCGAAAGCTGCGGGAACTCTTGCTCCCAGTAGCGCAACACATGGGCTTTTACACCACACAACTCACTCACTTCACCGATTGTAAAATAACGCTTACCGGGGATAGTGGGTAATTCATGATTATGACTGGGTTCCAGCATAAGCTTCTACTTTCACTTTTAATTTTTGCCCGGGCCTAAACGTTACAACACGGCGTGCTAAAATAGGGATTTCTTCACCTGTTTTTGGATTTCTTCCAGGGCGTTGCTTTTTATCGCGCAGGTCAAAGTTACCGAATCCCGATAGTTTGACTTGCTCGTTATGTCCTAAGGCATCGCAAATTTCATCAAAAAATGCTTCAACCATTTCTTTTGATTCACGCTTGTTAAGACCCACTTCGTCATACAAGCACTCTGCCATGTCCGCTTTTGTCAAAGCACCCATGCCCTAACTCCTCAATCGTGCGCCAAATCTTTCTGATAGTGCTGCAACGATGCCATCAAACGCTTGGGTCACCTCTTCATCATTCAAGGTGCGGTCCACACGTTGCCACTTCAAACCTAGCCCAATACTCTTTTGGCCTTTACCTAAGCTTTCTCCGGCATAAACATCAAATGCGATGAGATCGACAAGATCACTACCAGCATTTTCGTGGACGACAGCTGCAATATCTTGGTACGGCACTTCACTTTTAATCACAATTGCCAAATCCCTTCTTACTTCAGGATATTTGGACACGTCACTAAAGTGAGGCACCTTGCCAGCTATCGTTTTTTCTAAGAATAGTTCAAAGAGGTAAACTGGGCCATTCAAATCTACGGTTTTTTTCAATTGAGGGTGTAAAGCGCCTAAATAGCCAATCACTTCGCCTTGTTTTACGATTTGAGCGCACTGTCCGGGGTGCAACGCTGAATGCTCACCCTTTTCAAATACCACCTCGCTATTGATCGGTAGAATACTTTCTAAGTCTGCTTTGACGTCATAAAAATCAGTCGGGCGTTTCTCATTGCTCCAACCCTCGTCCGAAACATTACCTGATACTAGGCCCGCTAGCATTCGGGTTTGAACGATCTCGCCTTCATGTTGTATAAACTTGAGGCCTGTCTCGAAAAACTTCACACGCGACTGCTGACGTTTGTGGTTATATGCGGCGGCAGTCAGCAAGCCTGTCCATAAAGAAGTACGCATCACGCCCATATCGCTCGAAATTGGATTAGCCAATGGGATAGCAGTCAACTCAGGGTGGAGTACTTGTTGAATACCTGCATCGACGAAGCTGTAAGTGATTGCTTCTTGGTAACCTAAACTGACCAAACGATCCTCTAAGGCGTTCAATGGCAGTGTCGCCTCATCATCTGCTAGGAGATCAAGCGAGCCTTTAGCCGTCGTTTTGGGTAAATTATTGTAGCCATAGATACGCCCAACCTCTTCAACCAAATCCGGCTCTATAGAAATATCGAACCGATAGCTTGGGATAGAAAAAGTCCAAATACCAGACTCTTCATTCACGAGCTCTAGACCCAAACGGGTCAAGATTTCGACGACTTCCGCACCGGGAATCGAGATGCCGAGCAGCGATTCAAGTTTCGCTGCGCGCAAGCTTACTGTTCGCCCTTCGGGCATGTTAGCCTCTACAACGGTCTCAACCACGGGACCCGGCTCACCGCCAACAATTTGAACCAGTAGTTTTGTCGCGCGCTCAATCGCTTCACGCTGCAGAGCGGTGTCTACACCACGCTCGTAGCGATGCGAAGAGTCAGTGTGTAAGCCATATGAACGTGCTTTCCCTGCAATAGCTAAAGGGTCGAAGAAGGCACATTCAAGGAAAATATCCTTAGTTTCGCTGGAGACACCGGTATTTTTGCCCCCCATAATCCCCGCGATGGCTAATGGGCCACTGGCATCAGAAATAACCAAGGTATCGTCACGTAGTGTTACCTGCTGGTCATCTAAAAGCGTCAGTTCCTCGCCATCACGCGCGTAACGCACATCAATGGCGCCCTGCAGGCCGTTTAAATCGAACGCGTGCATGGGTTGCCCCAACTCGATCAAAATGTAATTGGTCACATCGACAGCCGGCTCAATTGCGCGCAATCCGCAACGACGCAGTTTTTCTTTCATCCAAATTGGTGTTTCTGCATTCACATCAACACCCTTAATTACCCGACCAAGATATTTTGGGCAGGCATCAGGCGCAGATAACGTTACTGTAAAGGTATCTTTTATCGTTGGTACGACAGGAATGCTTACCGGTCGCGTAATATCTTCTTTGTTCAGGACGCCGACTTCACGCGCCAAACCTGCAATCGACAAACAATCACTCCGGTTTGGCGTCAAGTCAACCTCAATGGTTTTATCATTTAACTCGAGATAAGAAAATACATCCTCGCCTACAGGGGCATCTGCCGATAACTCCATTAATCCGTCTGAAGAATCCGCAAGGCCCAGTTCTGCTTCGGCACACAACATACCAAACGATTCAATACCGCGAAGTTTGGCTTTTTTAATTTTAAAGTTACCAGGTAATACCGCACCTACTTTAGCAAAGGGGACTTTAATTCCAACTCGGGCATTCGGAGCACCGCAAACAACATTATAAGTTTCATGGCTATCACTTACTTGGCACACCCGCAACTTATCAGCGTCAGGATGTTGCTCAACGGTGATAATGTCACCCACAACGACGCCAGTAAAATTTCCCGATACAGGCTCGCAACCATCCACTTCTAGGCCTGCCATAGTAACCTGAGCAAGCAGAGCCTCTGTATCAATCGCAGGATTGACCCATTCTCTTAACCAATTTTCACTGAATTTCATGTGACGTCCAATTACTCGCTATTTATTAAATTGTTTCAAGAATCGTAGGTCGTTTTCAAAGAACATACGTAAATCATTGACCCCGTAACGCAGCATTGCCAGACGTTCTACACCCAAACCGAAAGCGAAGCCTGCATATTTTTCAGAATCAATACCACTCGCCTCGAATACTTTCGGATGTACCATTCCACACCCCATTACCTCTAACCATTTAACATTGCCATCGGCGTCACGCCCCCACTCAATGTCAACTTCCGCCGAAGGTTCGGTAAATGGAAAATAGGACGGACGGAAACGAACTTCAAGATCACGTTCAAAAAACACTCTTAAAAAATCTTCAACCGTGCTTTTTAAGTCTGCAAAACTCACATTTTCTTCAACAAATAATCCCTCTACCTGATGAAACATAGGCGTATGCGTTTGGTCTGAATCACACCGATAAACTCGACCGGGACAAATCATACGAAAAGGAGGCTGACCGTTTTCCATGGTACGCACTTGAACCGGGGAAGTGTGCGTACGCAACAAGGTATTCGCATTGAAATAGAAGGTGTCATGCATGGCACGCGCAGGATGATGCCCTGGTATATTTAGGGCCTCAAAATTGTGGTAGTCATCTTCAATCTCAGGGCCCACTTCAACTGAGTAGCCTGCCTTTGAAAAAAATGATTCAATGCGTCGCATCGTTCGTGTCACTGGATGCAACCCACCTATTGCCTTGTCACGGCCAGGTAAGCTCACATCAATAGATTCTGACATAAGCTGCGCCTCAAGAGCATGTTGCTCCATGGCAGCCTTACGCGTCATTAGGTTCTCCAGAACCTGTTCTTTCGCTTCATTGATTTTGGCGCCAGCCTGCGGGCGCTCCGCTGGGTCTAATTTTCCCAGTCCTTTCAATAAGGCGGTAATTTCACCTTTTTTACCAAGGTAATCAACTCTCACCTGATCAAGTGCGGCAATCGTCGTCGCTTTATCTACTGCGGCATTCGCGCGCTCAACTAGTTGATTGAGGTTTTCCATTTAGTTTGCTCCGAAAACAAAAATAGGGGGCTGAAACCCCCTATCGCTTATCGCTCAATACATCACTGTGGCCGCTGTAAGACTGCATCTTTACGACCTCCAGCTGCAGGGCCTAGCTAGCTAATGCTGCTTTTGCCTTTTCAACAATCGCTGCAAATACCGACGCATCGTTCATTGCTAAATCAGCAAGTACTTTACGATCGATCTCAACGTTTGATTTTTTGAGACCTGCAATCAACCGGCTATAAGACATACCGTTTAATCGCGCACCAGCGTTTATACGTGCTATCCACAATCGACGGAATTGACGCTTACGCTGCTTACGGTCACGGTAAGCATACTGACCAGCTTTAATAACTGCTTGTTTAGCAACACGAAAAACTCGACTACGAGCTCCGTAGTAACCTTTCGCTTGCTTCAAGATCTTTTTGTGGCGACGATGCGCCGTAACTCCACGTTTTACGCGAGGCATAGGATTCTCCTAACTAATAAATTTTAGACCAATTAAATTCGAAGCATGCGTTTGATAATCGGTTGATCGGCATCTGCAACTTGCTTGCAGCCTCGCAACTGACGCTTACGCTTCGGTGATTTTTTGGTCAAAATATGACTAGTAAAGGATTGCTTGTGCTTGAATCCGTTGGCCGTTTTTTTAAAGCGTTTGGCCGCACCGCTTTTTACTTTCATTTTAGGCATAATAGCTCACTCCGCATTGGGTCAATCGACTAGTAAGATGGAAATAACAACTTATCTCGTGCTTACTTTTTCTTTTTTGGGGCCAATACCATCATCATTTGCCGACCTTCCATTTTAGGTCGTTGTTCGACGGTGCTTTGCTCTTCTAGATCTTTTTCGATCCTTTCAAGCAGTTTCATGCCGATCTCCTGATGTGCCATCTCTCGGCCACGGTAACGAATCGTCACCTTTGCCTTATCCCCATTTTCAAGGAAACGTATCAGGTTGCGTAGTTTTACCTGATAATCCCCTTCTTCCGTCCCTGGGCGTAACTTAATTTCTTTCACTTGCGTTTGCTTTTGCTTCTTACGCTGCGCCGCTTTTTGCTTCTTCTCGTCGAATATCTTTTTACCGTAATCCATTATCTTACAAACAATTGGATCACTGTCTGCAATCTGAACAAGGTCTAAGCTCACCGCTTCCGATCTGGCAATGGCATCGCTTAATGCAACAATGCCGACTTGTTCACCTTTTTCATCAATAAGGCGCACTTCTGACGCTTCGATATTCTCATTAATATTCGCTTTTTTAGCGCGACCACTTTGGCTATTTCGCTTAATGTCTATTTCTCCACATTATTCACGACAACAAAAACAACACGAAGCCAGGTATTTACCTAGCTTTCTGTATCTATTATTCGCCCTTTTTGTTGAGACGCTTTTTCAAATAAAGCTAACACCTCATCAATAGGCATCACACCCAAGTCTTTTCCTTTGCGAGTACGGACTGCTACCGTGTCGTTCTCCATTTCCTTATCCCCTACGACAAGCAAAAACGGAACCTTGGCTATTGTGTGCTCGCGGATTTTAAATCCGATCTTCTCGTTTCTCAAGTCCAGATGCGTGCGAATACCGTTATATTCGAGTTTTTCGTGCAATTTTTTACAATATTCTGCATGTTTGTCCGTAATATTGAGAATTGACGCTTGTTCGGGCGACAACCAAAATGGCATCGAGCCCTCATAATGTTCAATCAAAATACCAATAAAGCGCTCCAATGAGCCGAACAAGGCACGGTGTAACATGACCGGCCGGTGATTGCGCTCACCGTCTTCATCGACATAGGAAAGATCAAATCGCTCAGGTAAATTCATATCGACCTGCAAGGTACCGCATTGCCAATCTCGACCAATTGCATCGCGTAAAACAAACTCAAGTTTAGGGCCATAAAATGCGCCCTCACCCGGATACAAAACATAATCCAGACCCATCGTCTCAAGCGCATTACTCAGCGCGCCCTCAAGCTTGTCCCAAACTTCGTCACTGCCAATACGCTTTTCAGGACGGGTCGACAGCTTAATAACGACATTCTCAAAGCCAAAATCTTTGTAAATATCTAACACGAGCGCCACTACATCGATGCATTCTTGTTCCATCTGCTGTTCAGTACAGTAAATATGCGCATCATCTTGCGTAAAATGGCGAACGCGCATCAGCCCATGCAATGAACCCGATGGCTCATAACGATGTACCTTTCCAAACTCAGCCATGCGCAACGGTAAATCTCGATAACTTTTGAGACCTTGCGAAAACATCAACACTGATCCGGGGCAGTTCATCGGCTTCAGCGCATAGTTTCGACCATCTTCGGTATCGGTGGTAAACATGTTTTCACGATAATTAAACCAATGACCAGACGTCTCCCAGAGACTCCGGTCCATCACATCTGGGGTATTCACCTCAACATAGCCAGCGCGTTCCTGCCGCATGCGCATGTAACCGATCAGGTTCTGAAACAACTTCCAACCCTTGGGATGCCAAAAAACGGAGCCTGGTGCTTCATCACTCATGTGGTAATAATCAAGTTTCTTACCAATTTTACGGTGATCTCGCTTAGAAGCCTCTTCGAGTATGTGCAGGTGTTTTTTCAGGGCCTTTTTGTCAGCGAAAGCAGTCCCGTATATGCGCTGCAGCATTTGCTTATCGGAATCACCACGCCAATAAGCACCTGATATGCGCATTAGTTTAAAATGCTGACAAAACTTCATATTAGGGACATGTGGCCCACGGCACATATCGATATATTCATCATGATGGTAGAGACCCGGCGTCGCATCATGCGGAATATCACGCTCAAGAATCTCTAGTTTGTAGTTTTCGCCACGCGTCTTAAAAACATCAACCGCCTCACTCCAGCTAACGTTCTTTTTAATAACCTCATATTCGGTTTTTGCCAGCTCTAGCATACGCGCTTCTAACTTCGCCAAATCGTCGTCTGTCAGGCGATGCTCTAATTCAACGTCATAGTAAAAGCCATTTTCGATAACTGGCCCTATCGCCATTTTTGTATCCGGCCATAGCTGCTTAATAGCGTGACCCAACAAATGCGCGCATGAGTGACGGATGATTTCTACACCCTCTTCATCTCTGGCCGTAATAATGCTGAGATTTGCATCATCGACAATTAGATCGCTTGCGTCGACAAGCGCATTGTTCAACCTACCCGCAATCGTGGCCTTCGCTAAACCGGGCCCTATATCGAGCGCAACGTCTTTTACAGAAACAGAGTTATCGAAGCTACGTTGGCTTCCATCAGGGAGTGTAATAACTGGCATGTCTACCTCGGTTCAGTGGTGGCCCCTACTAAAGGTCACTTGAGTATTAAAAAAGATTGGCGAGTCTAAACGATCCAGCCAAAAAATAAAGTAACAAACGAAACAAAAAGGGTCTTTATGGCTTTGATCACAAAAAGCCCGAGAAAATCTCGGGCTTTTTGTGCTTTACAGGTTTCGCTTATTTAGCTTCGACTGTACTTACTTTTTTTGGTCTCACCAAAAACCGCGCTAGAGCAGGTAATAGCCACATCGAACCAATCATGTTCCACAAGAACATAAAGAATAACAAAATGCCCATATCTGCTTGAAACTTAATCGGCGAGAAGATCCAAGTAAATACGCCAAGGGCAAGTGTCACACCGGTAAAGCTTACGGCCTTGCCAGTTGATCGCAGCGTCTCAAAATAAGCCTCTTGTAAGGGGTAGCCGTGCCGCAATTTGTTCTCAAGTTGACTATATATGTAAATACCATAATCCACCCCAATGCCTACGCCTAGCGCAATAACCGGCAGTGTCGCGACCTTTACACCAATGCCTAACTGAGCCATGAGCGCTTCACACAAAACCGAGGTCAATGCTAATGGGGTGACAATGCAAATTACCGCCGCAAAAGAGCGGAAGGTGACAAGGCATAAGAAACTTACGACGGCATAGACCGAAATCAACATGACGTCTTTGGCTTTTTCAATTACCTGATTGGTCGCCGCCTCTACGCCCGCGTTTCCTGCACCGAGTAAAAAGGTATAGTTTTCACTTGGATACTCGTCGATCAGGCTCTTCACGACGTCAACCACGCGTTCAAGCGTCTCGGCCTCGTGATCATTCAAATAAACGATCATGGGCGTCATACTGCAATCTGTATTTACTAAACCTGACGGCGCACGTTGAATGGATGAGTTAATAATCGATTCATTACGGGACAGTTCAAACCACTTATAACTGCCTTCATTGAGGGCCTTTGTCACCAGCTTTGAAACCGTCACCAACGAGGCCGTTGATTGAACGCCTTCAACATTTTGCAATTTCCATTGCATACGGTCCATGACGTCCATTAATTCGTAAGTCGCGCATTCTTCTGGCGCGGTTTTAACCATCACCACCAGAATATCCGCGCTGGTGCTGTAATTACTAATGATGAAATCGTTATCCAGGTTATAACGTGAGTCTGGTCGAAGCTCTGGCGCACCCTTATCGAGATCACCTATTTTTAAATCTTTCTGGTAGTACAATCCAATCGTACAGCCCAAGATCGCAATCAAAATGGAGATAGGCGCAACACTTGGATGCGACATAAATGACAGCACTCGCCAGTGCTTATGCTCGCTATTTTCAACCTTCTTCGCATGCTTCATTCCCCCTTTACTGAGGCCAGTAAAGGACATCATCACCGGATGTAAAATAAGGTTCGTAACAATAATTACGGCTACACCCACACCTGCGGCAACGGCGAGATCTTTAATGACGTCAATCTGAATGATCAATAACGTCAAGAAACCAAAGGCGTCACTCACCAAGGCTAATATGCCCGGGCGAACTAAGTTACGAAAGGCCATGCGCGAGCTTGCCAGCGCATTTAAACCCGAGGCTTGCTGCTCCGAAATTTGATTAACTATTTGAACACCGTGACTAATACCGATAGCAAACACTAAAAACGGTACAAGCACAGAATAGGGATCAATGCCATAACCAAGCAACTTCAAAATACCCAATTGCCAAAAAACGGCGACGATAGACGTAATAACGGGAACAACCGTTGCAATGATGCAACGCGAGTAAATGACTAAGAAAGTCATGGTGAGACAAATAGTCACCAAGGCGAACGTTGCGATCGCCCCGATACCCTCAATCAAATCGCCTACTTTTTTAGCAAAGCCGATAATATGAACTTGGATACTAGGATTTTTTTCATGATATTTGTCACGTACCTGTTTTTCTAATTCAAGAGAGAAGGCTTTGTAATCAAGCGGTTTGCCGGTCTCAGGGTTAATCTCAAAAAGCGGCGCATAAATTACAGTCGATTTAAAATTATCAGCAACCAAGCTACCGACTTGCCCTGACTTCAATACATTTTGTCGTAATTGATCGAGTGACGCCTGTGAACCGTCATAACCATCTGGAATGACCGGCCCACCTTGAAAGCCATCCTCTGTCACCTCCACCCAACGTACATTCGGGGTCCAAAGCGACTTCAACGCAGAGCGATCTACTCCAGAGAGATAAAATACCTCGTCTGTAATTTCGCTAAGGGTCTGCATGTAGGCTTTATTGAAAATATCGCCCTCTTTCACCGACACAGCAATACGGATGAAGTTACCAAGGTTTTCTAAGTCATCCCTATTTTCTAACATATTTACGATAAAGGGATGCTCTAGAGGGATCAGCCG
>Ga0209494_1000422_pt1 | contig 18375 bp, 14 predicted proteins | sample EN1Hudseemescosm_FD_184628 | JGI IMG/M metagenome (GOLD analysis project Ga0209494, IMG submission 184628) | Methane-oxidizing microbial communities from mesocosms in the Hudson Canyon - EN1B Hudson Canyon (SPAdes) (version 2) | ecosystem: Environmental > Aquatic > Marine > Cold seeps | place... | reverse complement strand
AATAGGTTCCCCATACGTATTATTCCACGCAGTCCCCGTTATTGTATGCCCATCAAAATCTAAATAAATAATTCTTTTCGAATTAGGTTTACTATGTAATTTAAAAGTTTGATTTAGTGGAAAACTTTCGGCTTGTGCGACCTGTATCAATTTCTCAGGCTCTAGAAATTTAGTGGGAAACTCATCAATATAAAGTACGCGCCCCTTTTTATCAATCCATAAACTTTTATCTTGCCTAATTAACCTAGCAAATTCTGCAGTTGATTTCCCATAAAAGGCAGCTACTTCAGGAAGCCTTCCCCCTAAGGCATTTATTGCTCCCTTACCATTTTGTTTACTTTCAGGTAAATTAATATTTTCAGGGAAATAAACAGGGACTTTTGCCTCGGAATTAGCAGGTATAACAGCAAAGCTCCCTAAAAGTAAAAATTTTACTACACCATTTTTTATCATATATAGACAAGTCTTTAATATTAGTTATGGGAAAAAATACCCTTGAGCAAGGGAAGAGCTTTCACCACGTTGTAAGTCACACTATCAGTACTAAATTTTATTTTAATATATTTATAACATTTTCAGCGACCTTTTGCTGCGTAGGCCACTTTGGTGCTTTCCAATCAAGATTAAGCCTCGGTAGTTGCTCAGAAAATAACACCCCATTTTCTCGCCCTTTATATTTACGCGCTATATATTCATAATCGGCTATATTTTCCTCTATTAACCTCCTACGAAAAGCAGGGTTTAGCATATCAATCAAATATGTAAGGCTTCCTTTATCAACTCCTCTAGCAAAGGTAAGTAACTTGTCTCGCGTACATTCATCAGTTGCCACTCTTTGAAATATATCTAGGTACTGAATAGCTTGAATAGGCAAGGCTTCGTTATCACGCCTATTTTCTTCATTTTCTCTTATCAAATTGAATGGTCCCTCAATAATACATAAAAAGTCCGTAATTAGGTCCCACTCTTTCTGTTGATCTTCATAAGTTTGGACAATTATATTCTCGCTACCAAATAAATTAGCCCAACGATCTACTAAATAGCGGTATTTACCATACATTTTATTCTTATTTTTATTATAATTAATGAAGCCTATAGGACCTCTACCCCAGGGTGGCATACTTTTTGTTTTTACCCCTTGTCCATACCCAGAAACCCACCAGTAATCATGTCGGCGAAGATATACTATCACTTTAACTGTATAGTCTTGGAAAAATTCTATTACTGGAGACAGGTCTTTATTTAAGATAAAGAATTCAGAGCTCAGTAAAATGGATTGAGCTCCCGAACTAATAATCTCATTATTTAACGCCTCTTTTATACAGCTTAATTTTTTGCGGTGGTCCTGTAAATTAAACTTAGGGTCAATTGAAAAACCTAACAAATCACTTAAAGCATAGTGAGCATCAGTATTATTTCGGCCAGCTAAAGGGTACAACAACCCATTAGCGAGATAGTTTTCCCTATTAAACGAGAAGTGCCGCTGCAACGCGGACGTTCCCGTTTTATTCATTCCAATATGTAAGTAAACAATTGTCTTTTTCTTTATATCCATGTTCTCACTGCATGCCAATTTTATTCATGCGTTGCCGTAGTCGACTAAACCCATCTAATCTAAAACTAGCACGCCACTACGTGGCTAACTAAAGATTTCAGGACTCCCCATCACAAAATCAATTCGTCACACGGCGAATTAATAATACCCTGGAACGCCCTGCATTCGGTTCAACTACGTACAAAGCCACTTCGTTAGACCTATCTATAATAGTTCTTCGGGATAAAATTTTAGCCTCCCGAGCTAACTTTCAGTTCACTTCGAGTTAGCAAATTTCCCTTCGCCTACCACGGACTGAAAATCATCCATAATTTCAGCGAGTATGGCTAGCACAGCTAGAGTACACACCGATTCTATTCCTTTTCTACCCACTTACCCTATATATACAATAAAAAATCTATTGTAATACATCTACTCTATACACAGAACAATACCCATCATGTTGTTGTACGCCATTAAAATGAACCTTAACTGTTTTATTTAATGAAAATGCCAATAATGCATTTGAATAATTTCTATCACCACCTCCTGAAAACTTTCCTTGGCAATCCAAACTAACCCAATTATCTTTACAAGTACCTCCTATATCTTGAGACAATTGAATCATACACCCTCCAAACCTAGTTCCATCAGTCAGAACTGTAGTAATAGTGCCTGATTGATTTGCTGAGTATGCACTCATTGATGAGCTAATTAATAACAAGCTTGCAATTATATTTTTTTTCATTTTTCTTCCCAGTTATATCTAAATCATACTATTAAAATTACGACTCCTAAAAGTCAAGCAAACCAACGAAATCATCTACATCCAACAAGTCAGGTTCCAAGTACATCGTAATAGGAGTAATACTTGAAGAAGGCTTTACTAGAGTATCAACATCATTGTTCATTTTAACATCACTAACATTGGTATTTTCCTCATAATCATTCGCTGAAAAAAATTCAGAGTCAACATTTATTTCAGGCTCATAATTATCGATAATAATTGGGGGGGTTTCTAATCCGGCCACAGTTATTGATGTACTAGGCTTTAAATAAGCAGTATATTTATATTCATAAAGGCTACTTTCACTTTCACTTTCACTTTCATCGATTAATTCATCAGGGTAAAATAATAATTCACTATTCACTTCGATCTTATTTTCTATTACTTTTAGACTACTTTTAAGCACATCCTTTCTCTCAAGTAACGAGGCAGAAATTTTTCTTTCAACTACGAAAATACTGACTTCATTACTAGCTAAGAACTGTGCCTTATATATACAAAATAAAACGACAATAAAAAACAATAGACCACTTAATTTCATATTAATTCCATCAGTAATCAAACTTACACACGCCTATCAAACAGATTTAATTACTTACAATGACTCATTTATAGTACTGGCGCACTCTTAGATTATGAATCAGAGACGTCCTATCCCCACTGTTCCATTCACATACGGAGCGAAATTATAGAGCCCCAGCGTCCTGAATCCGACTCAACTACGCGCAAAAGCAGCTTCGTTAAATCTACCTCATTGACTTGACGGCTATCGGAATAAAAATCATCACTTCGCTGCGCTTTCTTTATTTTTCACGATCTGTTAAAGCTATCCCCTTGACCCTCTTCTTTTTAGCAGTCTCAATTTTTGAAGCTTGTCTTTTGGTAATTCTAACTTACCCTCCTGTTTATTTCTATTTAATTTACTTAAAAATAAATCTATTACTGGAGTTACCTTTTTCATGGCTACTTGTTCATATTGACAATCATACTCATTTAAACAAGCATTCAATGCTGAATAAGTTGCATCAGAAGTGTTATTCTGAGATTTATAATGACTATGAGCATTTAAAGCAAGTAATGGAACTTGAGCAGGCTCTTGAGTAAGCATTTTTTCTAGGCTTAAAATTAAAAGATTTTTTTTCCATTTTAATTTATCTAAATACTTTATTTCATTTAAATTTACGGTAACTATAAGCCCTTTTTTTCTCGACAAATAAGTTAAATCTCCAAAATAATAATGCCAATTTAAATCCTTCTCAGCTAATACTTCAAATACACTTTCATAAATTTCAAAATCACCTCGACTTTTTAACTGTTGTAGTACAGGTTTTATTAATCCTCGCCCATCGTCTATTATAACTACCACAGGATTTTGTAATTTTTTTAAAAAAGTATATTCATCTTCTTCTGTAGTTTTAGAAAAGTAACTCCATGCCCTTTTTGTAGAGTATTCTTTCAATCGCTCAATATAATCATTCACCGAGGATAATGAACCATCCAAAAAATCATTACCTTGACGGTGGTTTTTTTTAATCGACTCAGTATATGTTAATCGCAATAATGAACATTCATCACTTTTCGAAATTAAATAAGCACATTGAGTATTGAGTAAAATTGATTGGCAATAATTTATACTTGCGCTATCTACTTCATCCAAAATTATGGCTGTAAAATTTTTCTTCCACCGCAATAACTCCAAATAAGGTAATGCCTCATCTCCCAGTGAAAACACAAGTGTTTTACCCTTTGCATGAAAAGCCAATTCACCTAAATACAAATACCACTTGTGCCTCGCCAATAAAATATCTTTTACACCATACCCAGCAATTTTATTTTTACCTGGCCCAAAATCATTTTTTTTAACATTAAAAATATCACCATAAACAGAAGTATCCGAGCACTTAGAAAACATATCTAACATTGATTTCTTAACGCTTGCCTTTGATGCGACCACCACTATAATATTATTAGGAATTGACTTTATATATTCATACGGATTGTCATCAGCACTTACTAATGCAAACCACTCTATTGCTTTAATTAACCGGTCAAATTTTATTTTTTCATATAAATCTTGCGCATAAGTATGCTCTGGATCTCTTAATAGAGCATGATACTTTCCTTTATCTAGAGCACAAATGCTCTGTAATGATTTCCGTAACTCAACTGCAGAAGGTGCTAATTTTCTTGCAAAAAAAGCATCCTCTGCCAGTAACTCCGCTAAATCATCATCATAATATACGCGAGGAATACCTTTGCTATTAAATTTATATTGCATCAAGAGCTTTGCACTTCGTTCCTTTTCGGGTAGCAGGTTTCCAACTAACGTCTGAAAAAATGACTCATCTGGCACCCATGTTCTACGATAAAATCTTGCAATTTTTGGCTTCTTAACAATCAACGATAGCACCTTTTCAATTGTCGACTGTCTTAAACACCACCACTGAGAACCTATATATGGTGTACTTATGGGTAATTTTCGTTTTATTTTTAATTTATGCTGTAATTTCAAAGAGCGACTAAATAACTTAGGATGAGGACGCCAATTAATATAATGATAATGCTCCCAACGCTCCTGCTGAATTCCATCTGTAATCCATAAATTATCAACAGCGTTGACTGCTTCAATATAATCAACACCTGAATTCTCACTTAAAAACTGTTCTAACTCATAAATAGGTTTAACAGGCATGCACGCCCCAGAGATCAGCATAAAATAATCTGAGTTGTAGCCCTGCTCTCTTGCCATATTTAAACAATTTAATGTTGCCTGAACAATGGACCATTCACCCCAAACAACTTTTACTCTTGGTGCGTGATATAAACATCCATCATACTTGCCCAGCCCCCATTGAGATGACTCATCCTGTAGGTCATAGGGGGAACTAGCATCATAATGTATATACACATCTGACCCCGATGCTAGCAAAGTTTCAATCAAAACTCTTAAATATTCAGGCTTTTTATAGGCCAACACAATAAATGAAACTTTCATTACCATTCACCTTTGTTCAGCAAGCCCACTTTTGCTAATGACTGCCAATTCTCATAGCGGCAAGAAACACTTTTATCATAAAGCATGGTTTTTTCAGCAATAGCATCCCCATATTTTTGGTATTCAGATGAATTATCCCAATGTTGTTGTGCTTGCCCTTCCTCCTTCACTTTCTCCGCTAACTGACTAATAAATTTATAATGTAGTAATGCCCCTGTTGTTTTGTATGCATCAAATGCCCTATTTAGTCGCTTAGGAATAGCCATATGCATAGATGAAATATAAGCATAACTCCACTTCCACTTTACTAAAGGGACCTTATTTAAGGCAGGCGACATACTTGGGTTATCACTATAAAATACTCGCCTACGAACCCCTCCCTGAACAAATCGATTATTATATTCAGCTGAAAAGCTACTTGTATATCCTGTTCCATCAAAATAAGAGCACGTATCTAGTGGGTTTTCACCCTCAGGATAATAACTTTCTTCAACCACTTTATCACTATACATATCAATCATAGTGGTAAAAAAAGAGTCTTCTTTCATAGAAGATAAATAATTCGTTAAATCACGCAAGTCGCGTGTTTCATTATGAGGATAAACCAAAAACTCATCTGGGTCACAAGTCATACACCAATGACCACGACCAAAGCGTAACAGTAGGTAATTGACCCAATACATACCAAAGTTAGCTTCTTTATAACTAGCGGTAGTATAATAAGACGTAATATCGCTGCTTCCAGCTACAATCTCCGAAAAATTATCAGTGGACCCATTATCAACTAAAATAAAATGGTTAACACCTAATTTTCGGTAGTAATCAATAAAAAAAGATAATCGATGTGATTCATTTTTCATCACCGAAAATAATATAATATCGTTTGATTTAATCTGGCCTAAATTATTTTGCTGACGTCTTAAACTCAGACTATGTAGGAACGCTTTTTTATGCAATAAAAAAACTTTATATAACCACTTCATTTTGTTAGGTACCTTACTTAAAATTTTATTAATCAAATATAAACTTGTGTTTGATTATTCTAACGCCACTTTCTTTAGCAATCTCGGAATATAAATTCTATACGCTTTCCAATCAGGAATTTGTACTAATTGACGATTTAATTTTAGTGAATCACCAAACAAGGTGTCTCGGTTAAAATATTTTTGAGCGACCTTTCGATTGGAGTCTGAGAAAACATCACTAATAGACTTAACCTCTTCATCAGAAAAAAAATATCTATTTCCATCATCTTCATCAATATTAAGTTCACGCAAACATTTCAATATTTTCTGTTTTGCTTTCCCATTTTTACGAAGAGACATTAAATCAACTCTTCTCAAAATATCAATCTTAGCGGCACTTAAAGAAGAATTAGCGTTTGAGTCACTTTCAATATCTATAATTGCACCAACACCAATGTGCTCAAAAAAATCAATAGTGGTGTCAACAGCTCCCAGTCTATCAACAACGTTAACATAGAGGTTTTCTCTCTCAATTGTAGCTAATAAGTTTTCCAATAAATTAAAATAGTCAATCCAGAAAAAATCTTTATAGTGCTCTAAAAAGAACTTTGGAGTCGAGCTTGAAAACTTCTTATTCCATGGCCACTTAACATGCTGATTATACCAAGACTCCAACCAAACGTCCTGCCGCCGCAGATAAATAACGACTTCTACCTCATACTCTTTTTTGAGTTCAACCAACCACTCATTCGACTCAATCAAGCAAAAATCTTCATGGGACAATATAATAAGTGTCGTTTTCGGGTCAATTTCAGCATTAATCTTTTCTATCAACCATTTAGAATTAATTTCATAATCACCAACTTTATTTCTAATTAAGCCCCAAGCTACTCGAGAATGATTACACCCAAATCCTAGGTCTGGGTATAAAATCCCATGCTCAATTAACCTGCTTCTATTTCTTTTTAAGTTATTCTGAAGAAAAGTAGTCCCTGTCCTATGAATGCCAAAATGTATAACGAGTTTTTTTTTCATTTATTTACTAGTTCCTCGAGTTAAAATATCATCTCTGTTTAAGTTACTACTAAGATTCAGTGATTTCTTTTATCCTAACTTTTTTATACTCATTTATTTTTTGATTAATAAATTTCCCTTTAGGGTTCAGCTTCCTAGCTTTAAGCATTATTTTCATTGCTAGCATTACATTCTCATCTTCTATACTTAGAGCAATATCTCTCAACCAATAAGCAATTGACCTTGGGTCATTATTATAACTTTCTTGCTCCTGAATCTCTTCAGAAATATCTTTCAATACATATGAAAATAACTCAATTATTTCATTTGTAGACAATGGCTTTTCCACACATAAATTAGTAGAGTACATATTAAAATCATCCGCAAACAAATCATCATATTCTGATATCTTATATTTTTTATTTAAGCGTCTATTTCCATCTTTAAATTGCTCATAAAATCTTTTGGCCATTATTCTTGATGGTAATAACTTTTCTTTCTCACCAGCTAGTTGCAGCTTTAAAATTTTTTCTACTAGCAGTTTTTTTTCAGAAGAGCCATCAAGAAAGTATGGTCTAGTTTGATGTAAAAACACTTGTTTTGATTTTGAAAGTGACTCATTTACTCTTCCAACAGATTTGAAACCATTATCTTTTGCTGAGATGTTCAGAACATTCAAAAAATCGTCAACGACATCACCATTCAATAATGTATCCGTCTGAAATAATTTAATTATTATATTTTCTTCTCCAAATGCAGAAGCCCACTTTTCCACTCTGCTATAGAAGTCCAAATAATGACTAGCATAACTTGTTAACTTAGTTGGTAGAGCTGAAATCTCGTGGCCATAGGCTACTGAATTATCTAACCACTTAGTTCCCTCTTGCTTTTGAGAAATGGCTAATGAATCTTGTCGCCGCAAATATACAATTATCTTTACTGATTCAGCATAATTCATTAGCTTATTATGTAGAGCCTTCAAATCTTCCGCATTTGACAGCCAGGAATAATTCTCATGAGAAATAATCACACGATTTGTTTTTATACCTTTTAATGAATTAAACCCATCTAACCTTAGATCAACATCAGGCTTTCTCTCTATAAATTTTAAAGGCCAAATAGCAGGAGTATAATATGTCAAATCATACTTTTTAATTAAAATATCAACATTATTTCTTAAAAAGGATTGTATTGATGATGTTCCAGTTTTATGCGAACCTATATGTAAATAAATTGTATCTAGCACTATATTCTACCCTTTCGAAGATCCTTATTTCTCTCTATATTTACACAAATATTCTTAATTCGATGTATATCTACTGGAGCATGATCATCACTTTGGATAACCCGATGATAATTCAGTTCATGACTATCTGCCATCACTGCATAAGCATACCCATTATCTTTTCTAAGCCAGTGTTTAGGGGTAATCTCAATAACATGAGCACCTTTATGTAACCACCACATATTATTCATACCTGCTCCAAACTGAATAATCAATATATCACTTCCTGCCAATAATTTAACTTTTTCCGTTAAATTCATTCCTTCAAAACTGGCCATATTAACATGAGTAAATTCTTTTGATAATTCATTTTTCAACAAAGTAAGGTTAGGGATACTCCTTCGTTCTGTACCCGATGCTACCCCGCCTTTTTGATATGCATCAAGGGGAGCAAGTCGTTCGATAATTGTCACAACTTTTTCATTATTTGATTTGACTCTAGTTTTATCTAAGCACAAATCCAATATCATTTTTTTTATTAATGCTCTACTGTATCGAGACTCTGCACCTCCCAAACTCCAGTTTCTATCATATGACGGTAGAATGGAAACTTCAAACTGCGCACTTCTATGGAGTAGTTTATAAACACTCTCCTCAAGCACTATAATTTTTTCATCTAATATTTCAATTAAATTTTGTACATCGTAGTCTAGTGGACCATGAGAGCACATGAAGTAGATTACATCCTTTTTAAAACCATCATAAGCGGCACATTCTATTATAGGCAAAAAACACGAACCAAAGAAATGGTGATAATGTGTTTTTTTTCCAGCTCTATTTCTTGTTTCAATTAGTCTTATATTTGCATTACTACTAATAGCCTCAAAAACCGACTGAATACTTTTCTTGAAAAGTTCATTATCAGTCGTGTTTAGCTTATTAATGCACTCCAACAAGTTAAAATTTCTCTGAAAAAGGGTATTTTCTGTTACATATTTTAAATATAACTCCTTCCTTTTTTTTATAACAGGCCCTTCAGGCCTTAATCTGCTTGCCTCTAATATTAAAGCATATGCAAGGTTATTCTCACCTTTTGCATAAGATATTTGAGCAAGATCTCTTAATACATTGACAAATACTGTATCCATGACTCTATCCACCCTTACAATAAACTATTAAACAGCATTTTTTCCACTCATAAAGCTTTGGTCACTCCAGAAGTAGTCCCACTCACCGAAGCGACCACATGTTTTTATATTGACACTGTCTAAATAATCTAAAACCACCTGACGCCTTTCTTCCATATTATGATCAAATACTACATTTCCAAAAGGTAAATGCTTATGATGAAGAAATTCAATTTCTTTCTCTGTGCAAATATTCATTTCCAACAAATTTGTTTTTATATTTTCTACTAATTTATCTGGGCATAAACGATTACTTGTCGACAGATTATAAACTTCAAATTGGAGTGATGAACATCCCTTAGGAGCATTATCAGATGATTTCCACGAAGGAGAGTAAGCCCTTGCCGCTAAGTTCTCTTCATCGTAAATGTAAAACCATAAATATGGTGGAACATGCTCTTTATTAAACCCAACAGATATCAAGTCCACCGATGTCCAAAGCAAACTATTTGCCGCTTCTAAAACCTCAGCTGGACAGCTTTCAATGATCGAACATAACTTTGGTAGAGGTAAACTAGAAATCAGATTTGAATACTGAATTGAAGATCCATCAGAAAATGTAACTAATTTATCATCAAGACTAATTTGGGTTGCTAATTTATTACATTCTATATTGCACTGCTCTGCAATTTCTCTAACAAACTCAAAATAACCACCTTTTTTTGGATAACGCATTTCCTTAGCATAGTAATGATTATCCTTTCTTTCTTCTAATGCACCTTGCAATATTTCATCAATATTTGCACGCCGCATTCGATTTCCAATCCATGACATCGAAAGTTTATTTGCATTCACTCCCCAGTACTTCTCAGTGTATTTTTTGGGATAAGTATTTGCTATTGATTCACCATATTGGTGCTCTAGCCACTCAGCATAATTTACGGGTTCTTTTGACGGGCGATCTATAAAAGATTTAATATGCGTTACTTTTTCACTTAAAGGTAGCAAGTAGAGATTATTCTGAATTGGATGTTTCAACCACACTCTTTTATCTAAACAATAGGAATCAGGCTTGTGTGAAACATAAGTAATTTTATCAAAAAATGATCTTACATATTTATCATCTGTGAATGATAGATGTATCGCCTTATCAAACCTAAACCCATTTATAGAAAAATTAGCTACTAGTCCGCCCATTTCATTTTCAGCTTCATAGCAGGTAACATCATATCCCTTTTGTTGCGCATGATAACAAGCTGAAATACCTGCAATACCTGCACCTAATACAATAATATTTTCACTCATTATAAGTAATTACCTTTTGAATCCCAGATTTCAGTTCTACACAACTAGACCACCCTAATGATTCTATTTTATTTATATTTGCACAGCTATGCATAAGCTCATTTTCCCTAATAGGTTTAGCTCCAAATTCAATCCTTGATTTTGAATTACTACACTTATGTATTAACTTAACTACCGATTGAATGGTTGGAGCCACCCCCGATCCCAAAGGTATATTTTCAAAATAATCTAATTTAGGTATGTTTTTAATAACTACCTTATATGCCATTATTACATCATCAATATATATAAAGTCACGCGTCTGTAACCCAGTAGTTAAATCAATATTCTCTCCTTTAAGGCATGCATCTATGACATATGATATAAACTTACTCGAATCGTCCTTAGGGCCATAAAAGTGTTCAAGTTCAATATTAATAAATTTAACTCGCATCTCCGATTTAAATTTAGCCAAATTAACAAACGCATTCTTTGTTGACGCATAGGTGGAAATATTACCAGGTAATGATGTCCCAGTATTAATATAAGCTTTTGACTTATATTTTCCAGCTAGCTCTAACAATTTAACTGGAAAAGAAATATTAGCTTCCACTAGTTCAGATAATAATTCACCTTTACGTCCATATAATGCTGCCGTATTTATTATTAACTCAGGGGAATACATCTTGAAAGCATTCTCTAGCTCTGAATATTCATCAATATAAATAATATTAATAAAACCTTGTTGTAACCTGTCTTTTGAAGAAGTCCTTCGAATGAGCGCATAAACATCATGCTCAACTGACAGAGCATTAACTAATAGGCTCCCTAAATAGCCCGATGCCCCTGAAATAAATATAACCATTCAAATATTAAAAGTTAAGTCCAAAAAATTCTTCAAACTTATCTACCACGAAGTCTAAATGCTTTGTTGATAACCCTGGGTAGACACCTACCCAGAAAGTATTATCCATAATAGTATCTGTATTAGTTAGCTCTCCAACAACTCTGTAGTTAACATTTTCAAAATATGGCTGACGCGTTAAATTCCCTGCAAATAATAGGCGGGTACCTATTTTATTTTGGTCCATAAATTTAACAAGGTCCACTCGACTTATACCACTTTCTGGTTTTATTGTAATGGGAAAACCAAACCATGATGGGTCAGAATTTTCGGTTGCTTCTGGCAATATCAAAAACTCTTCGCAAGATGCTAATTTTCCTTTTAAATATTTAAAATTAACTTTTCGTGTTTCAACCAAATCTTCAACACGATCCATTTGAGCTAAGCCGCAGGCAGCTTGCATATCTGTGATTTTCAGATTATAGCCTAAGTGTGAATAGGTATATTTATGATCATACCCTTGTGGTAAAGAGCCTTGTTTCTGATCAAATCGTTTACCACAGGTATTATCGCACCCAGGTGGACAGTAGCAATCACGGCCCCAATCACGAAATGATTCAATTAACTTGCGAAGCTCATTATCTTTGGTAAATACTGCACCACCTTCTCCCATTGTAATATGGTGTGCAGGGTAAAAACTGACAGTTGCAATATCGCCAAACGTACCGGCCATTTTATCATTATATGTTGAACCTAGTGCATCACAACAATCCTCAATCAACCATAAGTTATATTTATCTGCAACACGTCTGGCTTCACTTAAATCAAAAGTGTTACCCAACGTATGTGCCACCATAATAGCTTTTGTTTTATCTGAAACCGCTGCTTCTATCATTTCAGGCTTAATTTGATAGGTTGGAATATCCACATCAACAAAAACAGGTACTAGGCCATTTTGAATAATAGGGTTAACTGTCGTAGGAAAAGCTGCAGCAACCGTAATAACTTCATCACCAGCTTGTAATTGCCTCTCTTTAAGTTTAGGTGATGTTAATGCTGTTAACGCAAGTAGGTTAGCTGATGAACCTGATGTGGTTGTAAGTACATGAGGTACACCTAGGTACTCACTAAGCCGTTTTTCAAACGCACTATTAAACCGCCCTGTAGTTAGCCAACCATCTAATGATGCTTCAACCATCATTTGAAGCTCATTCGCTCCAAGCACTTTCCCTGATGGGGGGACTATCGTTTCACCTGCTACAAATTCTTTTGGTGCATATTCTATTTCTGCATACTGTTCTACTAAATCAGCAATTTTCTTTCTTATTAATTCCTTAGACATTTCTTTTAGCCCCTCGTGCCATATATTCTTTAATTTCATTTAAAGTATGTTTTTTCATATCTTGTCCATTAATCCACGCTTTATGCCAGATTACAATCCGGCTTAGGGCTTCTTCTAAATTCCATACTGGTTGCCAATTTAAACGCATTTTTGCCTTTGAACAATCTAACTTTAAATAGTTTGCTTCGTGGGGGTGCTGCCCTTCACTTAAATTCCAGCAAGCATCATGCCCCCATTGTTTTACCAATTTTTCTACAATCCATTTGACAGGTTTCGCATCCTCTTCGCGTGGACCAAAGTTCCAACTCTCAGCATATTCAGGCCCTTGTTCATATAGTCGCTCTGCAATTAAAATATACCCTGAAAGCGGTTCAAGTACATGCTGCCATGGACGAATTGCATGAGGGCTTCTTATTTCAACTGCCTCGTTGTTCAAAAAAGCATTTAGCATATCAGGTACCAATCTGTCTTCCGCCCAGTCTCCTCCACCTATTACATTCCCAGCTCTTACCGATGCTAAAGCGCAGCCATGCTTTCCGTACTGATCCTTATTAAAAAAGGATTGCCTATATGAAGATGCAACTAGTTCCGCACAACCTTTACTATTACTATAAGGATCATAACCTCCCATTGCCTCATCTTCTCTATAGCCCCATACCCACTCACGGTTTTCATAACATTTATCACTCGTAATATTAACAACCGCTCTCACTCCTTGAACTTGCTTAATAGCCTCAAGCAGGTGAACCGTTCCCATAACATTAGTCGAATAAGTTTCAATAGGCTCTTCATAAGATAGTCGTACCAAAGGCTGTGCCGCCATATGAAAAACTATTTCAGGTTGAAACTGCTCAATACTTTTCTTTAATTTTTCAAAGTTACGGATATCTCCTTCTTCTGACTCCATCTCCAAACCAACATGAGCTTCTTTAAACAGGCTAGGGCTTGTCGGAGCTGGCAAAGAATAGCCTTTTACAATTGCTCCCACCTCTTGCAACCATAATGATAGCCACCCACCTTTGAATCCTGTATGACCTGTAACAAATACTTTTTTACCTTTCCAAAAAGATGGATTCATTATTTATTCCCACGTTTTCCATGGCGCAATGCCTTCTTGCCATAATTCCTCTAAATGCACTTTATCCCTCAGTGTATCCATCGGCTGCCAAAAACCAGTATGCTCATACGCCATAAGTTCATTTTCATCTGCCAGTTGATTTAGCGGTTCCTTTTCCCACACGCACTCATCACTGGGTATATATTTTAATACTTCAGGTGATAATACGAAAAAACCTCCATTAATCATGCCTCCATCACCTTTGGGTTTTTCTTTAAAGCTTTTTACTTTTCCCTTCTCAATATCCAGTGCTCCGAACCGGCCAGGGGGGAATGTTGCTGTAAGCGTTGCTTTTTTGCCATGTTTTTTATGAAACTCTACCGTTTTTGTAATATCTATGTCACTCACGCCATCACCATAAGTAAAACAAAACGCATCTTCTTTTTCTAGGTATGACCCAACTCGAGCTAAACGGCCACCTGTCATAGAATTATCACCCGTATCAATTAATGTGACAGTCCAAGGTTCTGCTCTCATATGATGCACTTTCATTTTATTATTTTTCATATCAAAAGTAACATCCGACATATGTAAAAAATAATTAGCAAAATATTCTTTAATTACATAACCTTTATATCCGCAACATATAATAAAGTCATTAATCCCATGTGATGAATACTGTTTCATAATATGCCATAAAATTGGTTTACCACCAATTTCAACCATTGGCTTTGGTTTTAAAGCGGTTTCTTCGCTCAATCGCGTACCTAAACCACCTGCAAGAATAACTGCTTTCATTGTATCTCCAAAAAAATATTATTTTGCTGCCGTAAAAGCATCTGAAAAAAAGTTTTTTTCAAGAAGGCCTTTTTTAAAAAAATTTGATTTTGCAACCTCAATCATTACTGGTGCTCCACACGCATAAATATCATACTCATGTAGCGTCTCAAAATCATCAAGAACTGCTTGATGTACGTACCCTACCCTTCCATTCCACATACTTCCTCCAGACAGAACAGGAGTATAATGAATATTTGAGTATCTACGTGAAAAATCATTTAACTCTTCTAAATAAAAGTCACCTTTCTCTGTCATTCCCCAATATACATAAATATTACGTTTATCTTCAGCAGCAATCAATTCCTCCAATATAGACTTTACAGGTGCAATTCCAGTACCGCCAGCTATTAAAATCAATGGCCTATTAGACTTCCTAATAAAAAATGTACCCTTTGGTCCTTCAACTTGCATTAATTGATTTTCCTTTAATCCAGAAAAAAGAATTTCTGACATTTTTCCACCAACCACCCTTCTAATATGTAACTCCACTCCATGTTCTAGTTGCTTTGAGCTTGCAATCGAATAACTACGCTTAATTCCCTTAAAGCTTAAATCAACATATTGACCTGGTAAAAAATCAAACTTTACTGTCGGAGGGAAACGAAATTTAATTACAATAATATTGTCCGTAACAAAATCAAAACCTGCTACTTTACACGGTATGCTTTGTAGCTTTTGAGAAGCAAGCTCTGGATGATATTTTGCTTTTAACACTACATTTGATAATGCTCTAGATTTACACGTTAATATAGTGCCTTTCTGAACTATTTCACCATTTTCATTTTCAACTTTACCAGTAACAATTTCAGCTAAACAGATCCCGCATTCACCAACCTTACAGCTATATTCTAAAGGAATTGAATTTTTTAACGCATCACCTAAAAGGTTTTGTTCACTTTGAAAGCTAACGCCTGATGGATTTATTTTTACATTATAATTCATAATTTTTATGCTACCCCTAGTTAATTTTAAATTAGTGTAATTTAAAGCCTACGCAGTGCTCTTTTTCATCAATTGCTACAGAGATATTCTCATCTCCAAGCCCCTCTTCCAACTGAAAAGACATTTTAAGGTAATTTTTATATTCGACAGCATCATTATAGTGCTGCTTACGCTTAACTTCTTCTTTTACCTTCTTCTCAAAGCCTGCATGGTATTTAAAATGGGCAAAATAAGCCACATCAGAATATTTAGCTACGCCTGAAGCATAATGAATCCCTTCCGACAGTCTCACCCAAGGTTTATACTTAATTAAACCATATTTCTGCGAAGTAAATACATTAGGTTCTGTGTCAGGAGATAGCCTATGTTTTAAGCTACTAACAAGTGAAATTCCATTTGAATATTGGCCACTCCCTATTCTCCATTCAATTAGTGGAGGGTTATCAAACCACTTTGCCGTATCAAAAGGGTTACTTTTACTAAAATCTGCTTCACTTATAGAGCCATAAGGATACATATCAACCATATCTGTGCGAATACACTCTCCTCCCTTCTGATCAGCTTGTTTTACAAACTCTAACAAACTCAGGTCTTTATCATTTGGATATACTAAAAGCTCATCTGCATCTGCTAGTAACGCCCATTTTCCCAAACAATACTGAGCCAATATAGCTTGCTGCCATGCCACGCCATAATGAGAATATTTATATTCTGTTTCTGCTGAATACAGTACAACATCATCCTGCTCCAATAAAAATTCTCTTGTTCCATCGCCAGAGCAATTATCAGCAATTATAAATGCATTAACTCCCAACTGCCGATAATGTCTTAGAAAGTGTGGCAGCATAATCATCTCATTACGCATAACTGAAACAACTATTACAGGAGCCTCTGCTATTTGTTTGGCTTTACAAGGCTCAACTAATAATTTAAGTTGATTACTAGTTTCATCTATTGCTCTCTTATTATAGCTAGGCCATATTTTTTTATAGCTATTTTTATTGGTCATTGCATTTTCTATTAATGGAGTAGCATCTAATAAATTATTGTCTCCTAATAATTCTATTAATTTTTTAGTTTCTGTGCTTTCTGCCAACTGGTCTAATGTTAAAGCATAAGTTACTATTTCACGTAGAAAAATTTCTGCTTCTGGGTTTTTTATCTTAATGAAAAAACTTATTGCCCCCTTCATTATTGTGAGTTGTTCATTATTCAATAAATCTACGTTGTTAAATATAACCTGTACTTTTATCCATTCATTCTTTGCTTGACTGAACAATAAATTCTTTACATCAATTTTCTTGCGCTCTATTAGCTGCCAAAAAGTAATGTTTAAACCGTAATGTTTGATAGCTGATTTAATAATATCTTGTTGCTGATCATCAGTGCAGGTATTAATATTTTCTAATAATATGATCATCGCCTCAATTAACATGAGATCGTGTAAGCGAGAAAACCACTCACCTTCAAAAGCATCTAACAATGCTAAATATGCATACCGTAATTGCTCTGCATCATTTGAGTTAATTATCATTTCTGACTCTAAGTCGAATACACGTTTAATAGTAAAATAAATACATTCCGTATTAATCCACGATTTGGAGTCTATTTGTAATACTATCTTCTTTAACGCATTTGTTGCTCTAGGTATTTCCATATCAGCCGTCAATATTGCACAGGCAAGTGAGACCTCCCAATTATTTGTACTTTTCTCTAATTTATGAAAGATTGAAAATGTAGTTTGCTCGTACAGTTTTAATATTTCATTATACTTGCATAATAATGGAATCATTGATCGCCAATACATGTTTAATACACTTCCTGAGAGTTTTAATGCATGTTGGCTAGCTAGTATATGTGGGTATATTTCCGTAGGTTTTGATTTTAATCGCTCGTTAAGATCTCGCTGTGCCGCCCAGAGTATATGAGATTCTGAATTAATACTTGGAATGAATTCTTCGATTTCATTGCAGTCCATTATTAACTCAACACCATTGGCTAAGATACAAACTTCATTTATATCTATTTCAGATGCTTTTAGTTTGTCTTGTACCACCGGCGGTAACTGGCAGCTAAAACCTGCTTGTTGGAATTCCTTACCATAATGTTCACTAATATCTCGTCGATTACTCCATTGTGGACTCAGTTTGAAAAACTCCTCAGCTATTTGAATTTTTAACTCTAAAATCAAGTGCTGCTGATGAATAGCCCAGCCTTCAATTGATTTTGGAGTAATTTTTTCTATGTGACCAATAGCCCGGTTCTCAATTTCAATAATTTCTTCTACTGTTTGAATGAATTCTTCGATTTCATTGCAGTCCATTATTAACTCAACACCATTGGCTAAGATACAAACTTCATTTATATCTATTTCAGATGCTTTTAGTTTGTCTTGTACCACCGGCGGTAACTGGCAGCT
>Ga0209494_1000421_pt1 | contig 18419 bp, 20 predicted proteins | sample EN1Hudseemescosm_FD_184628 | JGI IMG/M metagenome (GOLD analysis project Ga0209494, IMG submission 184628) | Methane-oxidizing microbial communities from mesocosms in the Hudson Canyon - EN1B Hudson Canyon (SPAdes) (version 2) | ecosystem: Environmental > Aquatic > Marine > Cold seeps | place... | reverse complement strand
GTATTTTGATGTTTCAAGTGTGGTTGAAGGAGATGAATTGATATGTGGCCTTACTGGTTATTGTTATTAATTCCCGCTTATTTGGCAGTATCGCGGTTAAATCCAATTCCGCCGGCAGTACTCATGACTCAGAGCGACCGTTGGCCTGCTGTGTGGTGGGGTATGTTTTTTGTCTTGGTGTTGATGATAGGTTGGCGCCATGAAGTAGGAGGCGATTGGGCTGCTTACATCAGTAATATGGAATTGACACGACCGCAAGGTTATGCTGATCCTGGGTTCAGCTTATTATATTGGCTGGGTAGAACCACAGGCGGAGGCATCTATTTAGTCAATTTGATCTGCGCTGCTATTTTTTCTTGGGGTTTATTAGATTTTTGTCGAACGCAACCACGGCCGTGGTTGGCGTTAACGGTAGCAGTGCCTTATTTAATTGTCGTGGTGGCGATGGGTTACACACGGCAGAGCGTGGGTATTGGCCTATCTCTGATAGGTGTTGTGGCTTTGGGTCGTGGGAATATTCTTCGGTGTTTGTTTTGGTTTGGATTAGCAGTAGTATTTCATAAGTCCGCAATCATAATGGTAGCAATTGCGATTGTAGTAAACACTAAAAACCGTGTGTTTACCATGATATGTATCGGGGTTTTGGTTTTTGTCTTATATTATTTTTTTTTGCAAGAGGCGATCGATCATCTCTTTAGACATTATTTTGGTGATGAATATCAATCATCGGGTGCAGTCTTTAGGATCGCTATGAATGCATTGCCAGCAGTTTTATTTTTAATGTATCGAAAACGGTTTCAATTAACTAGAGAACAGCACAAGATTTGGACGTGGGTGGCTTTGAGTGCGTTGCTGCTAGTGGTTGCTCTTAACGTTTCGCCTTCGTCTACAGCGATAGATAGAGTAGCTTTGTATTGGATTCCACTACAATTGTTTGCATTATCACACTTACCCAATATATTAGGGCGACGCAGTGGTAAGAATGTCGTGTGGGTGTGTGTCGTAGTCGCGCTCAGTGTTATGGTGCTTTTTGTATGGTTATTTTTTGGACCATTTAGCAAATTTTGGTTGCCTTATCAGTTTTATCCTTGGGTTTGGTTGTGGCAGTAGTGGTATTCATAAAACAAGTGTTTATAGACTGTTAAAATAAACACCATAAAATATTTATTGCAGTTGATGGCAACTGATTTAGTGGAATAAACAAAACCCATCATAAACGTTACACTCAGCTTGGCAGGACTGACAGTTAGAGGATGTTATTTATGAATAATCGCTTGGAGCGTTGCCAGAATTTATTTTTGTTATTCCTGTAACGGTGATAGGGGTGTTACGCTTAAATTATAAGCGGCCTCGTTGATTTGATCCGAGCGAGAATTCGTGCATCTAAGTAGGTAATAAAAACAACTATAAAATTTGCAATTTTAAAATTAAATCAAAAGTATACTAAAATGAAAATTATAAACACCTGTGCCGGCGGCTACATCGGTTCTTACCTGACTGAAGCTTTAGGCAGGCAATGCAATAAAGTGGGAGCTTTTGTCATGTGCAACTCTTTTTAATTCTTGGGGTTGCCGACCAAGTGTTTAGATGTTGTGCTAGGCAAGATCGTTAAGAAAGACCTCAAGCGGGGCACAGAATTGAGTTGGAGATTGTTGTAGTGAGTAAAGAAAAACGTTATTTAATTACCACCGCCGACGAACGCACATGGGAATTTGACCGACCGATTATTTTTTTGGGTGAATGGTGTAGGTTGTATGAGCGAAAGGATATTTGGCAATCAATGGATGCAATTGTTGCGTCGCCATATGGCTTGGGATTAACCAAGAAAGATGCTGATTATGCTGAAGCGCTGGCGCTGGAGGAAAAGCTTTTTCCAGTATTATATAAGGTGCTTAATCAGCATCATGGTTTGCAGCATGGTGAGCGGTTTTGGCGGATTGTTTTGGGTCATTGGTTGAAGCGTTATGTGGATGTGATGCTAAATCGTGTTAAAACAATAGAGCAATGTTTTCAGGCGAATGAAATTTCCGGTACGACAGTTTATACCAGTGACCACTATTCGCTGGCAACTCAGGATTCCTATTCGGCGATTTGGGCTTTTAGTGATGATCGTTGGAACAATGCACTGATTGCACGCATCCTGAATTTTCTAGGTGTGGAAAATTGCCCGATAAAAGTTATTTCCGGCTGCGAATTAGCAGACTTCCGTTGTGGCGTTATAATGACTACCCCTACTTTAAAAAGAACAGTTCTTAAATGGGGTCGTCAACAGGTGGGTAAGTTAACGAGATGTTTGGTGAGAGATGATGATGCTTTCATTATTGACAGTTGTCTACCCATTAAAGAAGAAATTAAATTGATTTTGTCTTTAGGGCAATGTCCGCAGTTTTGGTGTTCACCTACACTTGAAGTGTCTGACAAACATGATCGGGGATTGAGGGAAAGATTAGCTAAGCTATTTGTAACTAAATCAGGTAATAATCTGGAAGATATTTTGTTTACAATGGTATTTGAATTGTTACCCGTTTGTTATTTAGAGGGTTTTGCTAATCTAAATAAGATCGTAAAACAGGAGCCTTGGCCTAAATCTCCGAAATTCATTTTTACCTCTAATAGCTTTGATACCGATGAAGCGTTTAAACTGTGGACGGCAACTAAAGTTGAATTGGGCTCAAGATACTACATTGGTCAACATGGCAGTTGTTATGGAACTGATCGGTATTTCAAGGCCAGGGTAGAAGAAGTTACCGGTGACAAGTTTTTAACTTGGGGCTGGACAGATGGTTTGCCACAGCATACGTCAGCCTTTATATTTACAGTAGCAAATAGAAAAGCGAAGCATTACAACCCTCAAGGCGGGTTGTTATTGATTGAGCTACATCTAAACCCACCCCTGCTCAGATGGGATGGCACTAGTGAATTCATCAATTATTTTGAAGATCAGCAGAATTTTATAAACGAGCTTGAGTTTACGCCAAAACAGAATCTGATTGTTAGGTTGCATCCGGCCTACCGAAATTTAAATTGGAATGAAGAAGCTAGGTGGCAAGCGTTTGATCCAGTGCTTAAAATAGATACGGGTGGCACACCTATTCGTGAGTTAATCGCTCAAAGTAGGCTGGTGGTGCATAGTTATGATTCAACAGGAATTCTGGAGACGCTGTCAAATAACATTCCAACCCTTGCCTTTTGGCAGAATGGGTTTGATCATTTGCAAGATAGCGCCAAGCCATACTATCAACTATTGGTTGATGCAGGTATTGTGCATTTAACCGCAGAGTCAGTCGCGCAAAAGGTGAATGAAGTGTGGGGTGATGTAGATGGTTGGTGGGGACAAGGTGATGTGCAAGATGCTAGGGAAAAATTCTGTGCTCGTTATGCAAGGCAGAGTGAAAATCCTGTAAATGAACTTAAACAAATACTTTCTAGTGATACTTTATGACCATAATGCAAATAGACAACAGCCTACTTAAAATATTCGATCTTAGCTGTGGTAAGAAAAAAAGACTTGGCGCGATTGGTTTTGATTATTCTAATCGGAACAATGTCGGTGTTATGCATGTCCTGAATTCATTTCCCTATTCGTTTGTGAGTGATTCAATCGTTTAGAATTATCTTGATAATGCTCTTAAACATTCGGATAATTCGATGCGGATGATGGAAGAAGTTCACTGCATAACCAAACTGATGGGCGTATAAAGGTTATCATCCCGTACTTCCTGTCTGTTTGTGGTTTATTGGCGCAATGTACAAGACTTTCTATACGCTAGCAATATTTTTCGTTGAGAAAGTTGTTTTTATTGAAACTTTGCAATGCAGGTGGACAAAGAGAATTATAATTAAATTGGTCAACAAGTACCCGAGTCGTTATGAAACTTAATATAAGTCATTTAGATCGGCTATATGATATAACGTACAATCTGAAAAAATATTGAGTTTTGTATGGTATGCATTAACAAGTTTTTTGGCCTAGTTTCAAATCTGATATTTATAACAGCTTTCAGGTTGCGGGAAGTATTGGAATATACCATTAAGCCATTAGTTAATGCAGGGTTAAGTTGCTTAGATGTGGGGGCTATCCTTATGAATACCTGTTTAAAAGTGGGAAGTACCGAGGGGTTGATGTAGAAGACTCTGGTCGCCCAATAAACATGAAAAAGCCAGATTATTTTTATAATAGTGCAAATTTTTCATTTAGGGACGAAGAGTTTGATAGGGTTAGATGTACTCAAGTTTTGGAGCATGTACCTGATCCTTTATCATTAATCTTGTTATACACGTTAGAAAAATATGAAGCTTTCGATGCTAAGAGATAGTCATAGATTAATTATTGGTAAAAATGGCTGTGGTTGGGCGCCATCTAAGTACAATGCTACTCAAAAAAGGCGTTAAGCTGATGCTGGTTGTACAGTCTAGAGCATCTGTAACTAATAAAAAATGTGCTTAGATTACTCTTTATGTAAAGGGTCGTAAAATGGTAACTGAAATTTTTTCTACTCTGCAACTTGGTAATGTGATTCATCTGGTAGCTTCAAAAAATAGACATGACACAGCAACGCAATTTCGTGATTCGTTTGATACTAACTTACCAATATCTTTTAATGGTATAGAGGTTTGCCTTGCACTGCCTAAATTTAAAAGGCTAATTTTACTGGAATTCCGGCGATGAGCAATATTTATCAAGATGGGACATACATCCAGAACAACCCTTCGTTGCATGAAGAGGATAGTGAGTATAAGCTTGGTTATATTTGCACACTGTTAGAGGAGTTGTGTTTTGAGGGTGAGTCGGTTCGGGTCTTGGATGTTGGGGGTGGGTCAGGTGTCCTTGCTGCACAGGTCTGCAGATTTCTTGCGGCAAGAGGGGTTCTGGTTGAGTGTTATGCATTTGATTTGTCTGAGGATATGCTGGCAAGGCAGAAAGCTAATAATCCATTCATGGTTCTTGCGACCTCAGATTTTGAGCTTATACGCAACAGGGGGGAATACCACTGCGCTCTTTTGATCGATGTAATCGAGCATATCCCTGATAATGATTCTTTTGCTGATGAGGTGAATTATCTGTCGAAGTATGTACTTTATAACATTCCGATTGAACGCAATCTGCTTGATTGGTTGAGAAACGTCTATATGTGTGGCCAATACTATGTACTTCAAACCATTTCGCTTGGTCATGTACATTTTTTCTCTGTTTCATCTGCCAAGCGTTTTGTTCGAGCTCATCATTGGTTGTTGAGAAGCATTTTTGCTGATTTTTCGGGGCATATGCTCGATTCGCCACATCCTGACCATGTAAGGCAACGGGGGGGTCGACTTCGGAGAGCTGAGCTTAATTTCTCTCGGTTCGTCTATAGGCGAATCAACTGGCTGGCCCCTTGGCTTATCCAGGGATCATTGTTTATTCTGGCAAAAAGTCGTACAAGGTAGATATGGCTCGATTAACTGAAAAGCAGTATTGGGAAACTTTTTATAAAGATAGCATCCCAGGTGTTAATCTACTTCCGCCAGATTCTCGCATAAAGCGTTTACTAAAACGTGCGATTGGGAAGCGATTGTTTGGCCTGCTTAATCCTTATGATGATTACCTATTATGGCATTCAGTATTTCCTGCTTACTTGCCCGCTAGTTGCGAGGGGCTTTCTGTGGTCGAGATTGGTAGCGCCCCCGGAGATTTTTTGGTTCGCTTCGCAAAAACCTTTGGGGCAGAGCCATATGGGGTTGAATATACGCATTATGGAGCTGAGTGTAACCGATTGTTTTTTGCTAGGAACGGTCTTAATCCAGATAATGTAATCGAGGCGGATGTTTTCTCGCAAGAATTCCTTGATACTCATAGAGGAACGTTCGATATTGTTATTTCACGTGGCTTTATTGAGCATTTTTCGGATGTCGAAATGGTCGTGTCAAGGCATGTCGAATTGCTTCGTCCAGGAGGCTTACTGTTCGTGCTGATTCCGAATTTACGCGGGGTTTACTACCATTGGACTAAGGCGTTTAATCCAGGGCAATTGCCACTGCATAATCTTGAGTTAATGGAAATCGCCCGATTCCAGAGTGTGTTTGACAAGAAGTTGCTTGATGTATTGCGTTGTAGCCATTTCGGAACGTTTAGTTTTTGGCTGTTTACTGCTCCAGATGGTAGCCTTTGGGTTAATCGGGTAATACGAGTATTGATTGTCCTTCAGCGTGGCCTTAACTTTATGTTCCGAATTGCATTCGCTAAACAAGGTCGAGAATCAGCGGTATTTAGCCCAAATCTTATTTTTGTCGGGCGCAAAAAGGACTAAGAAGATTTATGAGGAATATCTTGCATATTATCGGACGTCTTTTGTATAGACTGGAATGCTTGATTAGCCGAGCTAGTCTTGCTGAACTCAAGTATACAGGTGAGGGTGTTGCGCTTGGTAAAGGGGTTAAAATTGAACATCCGGAGTACGTTTCATTGGGTGACTGCGTTCACATTAATGACTATTGCTGGCTTAGTATCGTAGATAAAAATAGCGAATTTAGTCAATCGATTCCTGATGGCGAACCAGAACTGACTATTGGGTCTGGCACATATATTGGACGATTCGGGACGCTAGCTTGCGTTAATCGCATTATTATCGGGGATGATGTCTTGATTTCTGATCGAGTTTTCATTGGCGATGCGGAACATGGGTTTCTATTGACGAGTGTCGCTATCAAAGACCAAAAGATTTCGTCACCTGGGCCGGTAATAATTGGTGACGGCACCTGGGTCGGAATAGGAGTGTCTATTTTACCAAATGTTAAAATTGGCAAAAACTGTGTAATTGGCGCGAACTCGGTGGTCACGAGGGATATTCCTGATTTTAGTGTTGCAATTGGAAACCCAGCTAAGGTGGTCCGCTGTCTCGGTGAGCAATTATGACGGCGGGTGTTTTATTTGTGGAAAATTATTTGGCGGGAGGTAGCGATCAGGTTGCGCGGGAACTGGCGCAGAGATTGCCTTTTACAAGTCTTACTATTATGATTAACCGTGGTAATGATACAAGCATCTTGCTGGCGGACGATCTTCCATCTCATGTGGTCGTAAAGTCTTATGGTCTCGTATCGATTCCAGAAATGCTTAGTTTCGTCAAAAGCCAACGCAGTAAGTGGTTTCGTATCATCCTTTGGGTGATGGTACATCTTTTACGGTATCCCTATTTTCTATTTTCTATTATCTATTTCTTCTTGTTAACCGCAAGAATGAAAGTGAATGTGTTTGTCGTTAATAACGGTGGGTATCCAGGAGGGGATTTTTGTAGGAGTGCTTCGATAGCGGCATCCTTGTTGCCGAGCGTCAGGGTGTTTCATATTGTTCATAGTATGGCGGCATCGCCGTCAGTGTGGGTTGTTCCACTAGAATGGCTGATTGATCGTATTATTGATTCCCGTTGCCGATTTATAACAATCTGTCGTGCTACTGCAGATCATTTAAAAAGTCAAAGGCGGATCATGCAGAATGTAAAAACAATCTATAATGGCCTCGAGAAAATATCGTTGTCAGATTTTTCAAAGGGAGGCGAAAAATTTAATATTCTCAATGTTGGATATTTTGATCATAATAAGAATCAGGCAATGTTGATTAGGGCTGTTGCGGAATTGGCTAAGAGAGGGTACAACAACGTTCATGTCCATTTCCTTGGAAATGAAACTGAAGATCATCAGGCTGAGTTCTGTAGGGTTTTAGCCATTGAACTAAATGTGACTAGTATGATTCACTTTGAGGGTTTTGTAACTGATACTCTTTCTTGGTATCGTGCTTGTGATTTGTTCGTATTGTGTTCCTTTTCTGAAGGGCTCCCTATGAGTATTATTGAAGCTATGCGAGTTGGACGACCAGTGCTCGCTACTCGTGTTGGTGGAGTGCCTGAGATGGTTGATGAAGGTGTTAACGGTTTTGTCGTTTCAAGCGGAGATTATATCTGCTTAGCGAATCAAATTGAGTTGTTTATGCTTGATAATGAAATGCTGGATAGGTTTGGCATCGCTAGTAAGGAGTTGTTCGAGGAAAAGTTTACTGTGGATATAATGATGTCCGAGTATGCGCGCACATTTGGATTGGAGGCGGGTCATGATTTTGTGTGATTGGGGTTTCATGTGGTCCATAGACGCGCTAGAAGGTGTTTTTTTTGATGGGTGCTAAATTACATTAGCAATGCACCCGAGGTCAAACAAATCATCAGGATGTTTATAAAGTAAGGTCGACTTTGTACAAACTTTCATAAGAACTTTCTGACTGATGTTATAACTGAGTATTAGCACTTATTTGCACAAGTGAAGTTTCAAGGCATGATTGTTTGATTGGTGTAGAGTATTCTACTATGTGTTGTTGGGATTTATGTTTTTTATGATTAGCATAGTTACAAACGATCAGGATCTTATGATTTTTAGAAGATCTGGTTGTGAAGTGAAAGCATTACGCTATCTCCACCTTAGTGAGGCTGTAGTCAAGGTATGTGCAGGCGTGTATTCGAATATGGGACCACAAAAAACCTTACGGTGTCGAAGCTAAGTGATTACTTGCCCTGCAATATATAACGACAAATGAACTTACTGGTGCAGACAATGCCATTACTGCTAGAGGATTTAGGTGATTAGCAAAATTTCTTTACCCATGACACGCAATTGCCCCGTTAGCGAAAATCAGTACTGAATTTTATCTAGAGCAGTTAACTGGAATACATATATTATTATCTTAATAGATTGCTATTTTTATGATATTACAAAATGAATTTAATGCTAAAACGATTCTCATCATTGGTCACACCGGCTTTAAAGGCGCTTGGCTAACAGCTTGGCTCAAACAATTGGGTGCCAAGGTTGTGGGTATTGCGCTTAATCCACCGACTGAACCATCACATTTCGACGCTGCACAATTGGCTGAGGGTATGGTCGATTTGAGAATTGATATACGTAATCAGGTAAACTTAGAAGAAGCCATTGTTTCAACGCAACCCGACTTTGTTTTTCATCTGGCAGCTCAGGCCTTGGTGCGACGGTCTTATGAAGACCCTGTAGAAACTTGGCAGACTAATGTGTTGGGCACATTGCACGTGCTTGAAGCTTTACGAAAGTTGGATAAGCCCTGTGCGGCAGTAATTATCACCAGTGACAAATGTTATGACAATGTAGAGTGGGTGTGGGGCTACCGTGAAACCGATGCAATGGGCGGACAAGATCCTTACAGTGCATCAAAAGGTGCCGCTGAGTTAGCCATACGTTCCCATATAAAATCGTACTTTCCCAAAGCGACTAGTAATGTACGGATTGCTTCTGCACGTGCAGGCAATGTGATTGGCGGTGGGGATTGGGCTTCAGATCGTATCGTACCTGATTGTGTGAAGGCTTGGTCAACTGATAATTTGGTAGAGTTGCGTAATCCACATGCAACCCGCCCTTGGCAACATGTATTAGAACCTTTAAGTGGCTATTTAAGTCTGGCGATTGCTTTGTCTCAGCGACCTGAATTGCATGGCGAGCCCTTCAATTTTGGTCCGCAAGCCCAACAAAATCACAGTGTTTTAGATTTAGTTCGCCAGATGGCTTTACATTGGGATCAAGTTCGCTGGGCGGATGTATCTGATTCGGCGTTGGGCCCTTATGAGTCTGGCCTACTAAAACTTAATTGTGACAAGGCGCTTCACTACCTGCAGTGGCATGCCGTGATGGGTTTTGAGGAAACTGTGTGTATGACTGCTGAATGGTACCGCGCTTATTATCAGCAACCTGCACAAATTGCCTTGACTAGCAATGTACAGATTGCAGCTTATACTGAGATTGCGAAACAATACGGTTTGGGTTGGGCGCAATGAAGCTCGACGATATTATAGTGACACCCCTACGACGAATTGAGACGGTAGGCGGTGATGTATTGCATGCCATGAAGCAAAGCGATGCGGGTTATGTAGGATTTGGTGAAGCTTATTTTTCTTGGGTATCTGTTGGCGCAATAAAGGCTTGGAAGCGTCATATACAGATGACGATGAATGTGGTGGTGCCCGTGGGGCAAGTGCGATTTGTGTTTTGTTGCGTTAATACTGTTGGTGATGAAGAATTTCGGGTTGAGCAGATTGGTGTTGGTCGCTACGCGCGTATCACTGTACCCCCCGGTATTTGGTTTGGTTTTCAAGGTTTTCATGTTTCGCCAAGCTTGGTACTGAACATCGCTAGCATCCCTCATGACCAAAATGAAGTAGAGCGCTTGGCGCTGACGGAGATCGATTATGAATGGAGTTAAGTTATGAAAGTAATTCTTCTTGCAGGTGGTTTTGGTACGCGCTTGGTTGAATACACTGATGTAATTCCCAAGCCAATGGTGCCAGTAGGCGGTAAACCGATTCTTTGGCACATCATGCAAACCTATGCGCACTTTGGACATAAAGATTTTTATGTGGCACTAGGTTATAAGGCGGAGGTAATCAAAGACTATTTTCTTAATTATCGTGCGCTCAACGCTGACTTTTCGATTGATCTTGCCTCGGGTGATGTGGTGTCACACCAAGTTGACTCAGTTGACTGGAAGGTAACCTTGGTGAATACCGGAGATGTATCGATGACGGGCGGTAGGGTTAAACGGATGCAATCTTTCATTGGTAATGAGAGCTGTATGCTAACTTATGGAGATGGTGTTGCTGATATTGACTTAGATGCTCTGCTGGCCTTTCACCGTAGGCACGGAAAAATGGTTACGGTATCGGCGGTTCGTCCAACAGCGCGTTTTGGTGAGCTTGAAATGGATGGTCCGCGTGTGGCGAGCTTTCAGGAAAAACCGCAGTTGCACGATGGTTGGATAAATGGTGGATTTTTCGTATTTGAACCCGCATTCTTTGATTTAATTGCCGGAGATAGTACGCTTTTGGAGCGTGAACCCTTGGAGCAAGCTGCCGAGGCTGGTGAGTTGATGGCGTATCGCCATGATGGGTTCTGGCATTGTATGGATACCAAACGCGACCATGAGCTGCTGGAATCGCTCTGGGCTAAAGGCGCACCGTGGGCGGTTTAGCTTAACCATGCGCATACTCATTACGGGTGGTTTTGGTTTTGTTGGTGGGCGGTTGGCTGAGTATTTGGTGCAAGCTGGATATCAAATCATACTTGGAACACGTCATTCAATTAGTTCCCCTGAGTGGTTACCACAAGCAGAAGTGGCAAGAATATCGTGGGATGATCTGGTGGCGCTTGAGCGCAGTTGCGATGGGGTTGATGTAATTATTCATGCAGCGGGCATGAATGCACAAGATTGTGCCGCTGACCCCCTAGCTGCTTTAGCTTTTAATGGTTTGGCAACAGCGCGATTGGTGGCAGCCGCAAGCAAGGCAGGTGTAAAGAAGTTTATCTACTTATCCACCGCCCATGTCTACGCAAGTCCGCTAGTTGGCACCGTCACGGAAGAAACCTGCCCGCGTAATCTCCACCCTTATGCCACCTCGCATCTTACAGGTGAACATGCTGTATTAAGTGCTGGCGAACGTGGGGGATTTCAGAGCATTGTTTTGCGTTTATCTAATGCCTTTGGCGCTCCGGTGAGCACGGATGTGAATTGCTGGATGTTATTGGTGAACGATTTATGTAAGCAAGCAGTGAAAATACGTAAATTAGTACTAAAAAGCAGCGGGTTGCAGCAACGAGATTTTATTGGCTTGACTGAAGTTTGTGAAGTGATTGAAAGCTTTATAATCGGTTATGCTGAGCCTAAGCAAATTAACATTTTTAATGTGGGTACTGGTGTATCGCAATCGGTTTTTGAAATGGCGCAGCTAATCCAGAAACGCTGTATTCAGGTTTTAGGATTTGAGCCAGAGTTACAGCATAAACGAGGTGGGGTAGATAAACAGTATCCCACACTAACTTATAGGACAAATAACTTGACCTCGCTAGGCGTTAATTTTAAAAGCCAAGACAACACGGCAGAAATTGATAAGCTGTTACGATTTTGTCAGCTGACCTTTACCCAAAAGCAGAAGCCGAATGGATGACTGACTCTATGAACTCGCTAGTCTCGGTGGTAATTCCTACTTATAACCATGCCCGATTTTTAGGACGTGCCCTACAATCGGTGCTTGATCAAACCTATACGAATTGGGAAGTGACTGTTATTGACAACCATTCGAGTGATAACACCGATGAGGTTATGACAAGCTTTACCGATTCGCGTATTACGTATTTAAAAATTCACAATAACGGTGTCATCGCGGCATCGAGAAACGCTGGAATTCGAGTCGCAAAGGGTGACTGGATTGCCTTTTTGGATTCAGATGATTTTTGGTATCCGGAGAAGTTAGCGTTTTGTATGAAAAAAATAGAATCAAGCTACGATTTGGTTTGTCATGGCGAGTACTGGGTAAAAGTGAAAAATGGAAGCCGACAATTGAGAAAGGTAATTTATGGGCCTGAGAGTCGAGCAACATTTGAAAAGCTTTTGTATGAGGGTAATTGTATTTCTACTTCTGCGGTTGTCGTTCGGCGACAATCGCTATTAAATGTTAGTGGCTTTAATGAAAATAAACAAATGGTCACTGCTGAGGATTATCACTTATGGTTAAATCTCGCAAAAAGTGAAGTGCGTATGGGATTTTTAGACGAAATATTAGGGGAGTATACTATTCATGCTGGAAATGCCAGTAAAGAAGCATTGAAAAACATGTGTGCGATTAGATATGTATTTGAAGAGATATATGGAAAATTGAATAAGCATACATTTTTTATGCGGGTAATAGCGTGCCGACGGCGCGCTATTATTGACTATGGTGGCGCACGTGTGCTACAGGCAAACCAAGAGCATCTAAAAGCAATACCGTGGTTTTTAAAATCAATAGTCAGGTGGCCGTTTAATATTAAGTTTTATGCGGCTCTTGTATTGAATATACTAGGCTCGAATTAATGCGAATAAATAAAGTTTCCTTTGCAATTACTATTATTTAGATAGCATTAAAGTTCACAGCGCACTATTTTTTTTTCTTATCTTAGCTAATCAAAACCCTGAATCGTTAAATTGTTAAAATAGGATTGCTAATGAATTTAAAATTAAAAAATCTACTCCAATCGCAACTTGTCGATGCTGACGGAATTTACAGTAATCACATAATTAACACACAAGATCAAGCTGCTGAAATTGTACTGCGTGAGCGTGTAGCAGCAGTACATTACGACAATTATCTTGATGCAATCAGTCGCAGCCATTCCATCCCAGTGATGGATTACGAAGTTGACAGGTTTTTAGCCAAAATACCGCAAGGGGGTTTGATTTTAGATGTCGGCGGATGTTGGGGTTGGCACTGGCGTCGTTTGGCTACAATACGGCCAGATATAGGCGTGCTAATTGTTGACTTTGTTCGCTCAAACCTGCCACATGCACACAATGTTTTGGGCGACTTGGTGGGCGATCAAGTAGCGCTGATGCATGCAGATGCTACTGTATTGCCCTTTACTGTGAATTCAAGTTTTAAAGGTTTTGACGGTGTCTGGACTGTGCAAATCTTTCAGAATATTCCCGTCTACGACAGGGCTGTAACAGAGGCTTTCAGGATATTGAAGATGGGAGGGGTATTCGCTAACTACTCTCTCAATGTCCAAGTGCATATCAGAGGTATCAAGCGTATGCTTGGTAAATGTTATCCAATAGAAAACTGGGTTGAGGGTAGATTTTGGCTGGCTCGCGCATCACTTAAACAGAAACAGTCAATTGAGACGATATTCGGCAATGCGGTTACTGAGCGTTGGTCAGAAATACTCTACAGTCCAGAATTACAGTTCTTCGCACCTGGTAAGGCGGGCAGTTGGCTCGGCAAATCGGATGCTTTATTATCGAACAATGTCGGCTTTCTTCGCTGGTTCGCCAGTCAACATTCATTCCACTGTCAAAAAGCCTAAATGATAGTAAAAAATCGATTATTGGCTTCGGTTTATCGGCTTATTAAGCAAGTTAAAGACCAGCCTTGTGAGGTTAGTAGTCACCCAAATAGTTATCTCTATTCATCGAATGTGCGCTATTTCAGCTTAGGCCGTTATGCGCTATTGACAGCATTCAATATTCTTCAATTGCGGTCAAATGATAAAGTACTAGTGCCAGCCTTTATTTGTAGGGATCTACTAGCGCCTATTTATGTGGTAGGTGCCATTCCTGTTTTTTATGAGGTTGGATCGGATTTGAAGCCAGTGAGCCTTCCTGATATTCCTGGTATTCGTGCTGTATTGGCGGTTAATTACTTCGGGTTTCCACAAGTTTTATTACCATTTCGTGCTTATTGCAAACGCAGTGGTGCTACATTGATTGAAGATAATGCACATGGTTTTTTAAGTTGTAACGAAGCAGGTCTTGCTTTGGGTGCAAGGGGTGATTTAGGAATTTTTAGCATACGGAAAACGTTTTCACTGCCCGATGGCGCAATGTTAATGGTTAATAAGGCTGCGTTGCAGAAAAATCTTGAACCACAACTAGCCTGTTGCGACCAGGCATTGCCAATGTCTTTTTGGGGCAAGCAAGGCTTATCGTGGTTACAGCGTAACACAGGTATTAAATTGCTTACGATTGCTACAAGCATTGCGCGTACTATTCGCTACTGGTGTACAGGCTATGCAATTATACCCTCATCGCCAGAAAATGAATTTGAGATACCTGAAAATCCAGCACCTCATTGCCATTCGATGGCTGAATTGTCGAAGCTGGATTTTACGCAGGAGATAAGTCGACGCCGTAATTTGTACATTGTATTCAGCAATCTTTTAGCAACCTTGAATGTAAAACCGGTCTTTGAGAATTTACCTGAGGGAACTGTTCCTTACGGATACCCGTTTTATGCAGATGACAAGACAGCTAAAATAGCAATCGGACTTGCCCATAAGCAAGGGTTTGACTGTATTCACTGGCCTGACTTGCCGAAAGTAATCGTGCCAAGGGCACCTTTGCATTATCGATCATTATGGGTGGTTAATTTTACATGTTGAATTGGCAATTATGGGACGGAACAGCAGCGGGTTGGGATCAAATGTTGCTATCTTCTGAAGACTATACAGTGTTTCAGTCATTTTCTTGGGGAGAGCATAAAAAGAAAACAGGCTGGAAACCAATGCGTTATTACTGCCAGAATAAAAACAATAAAACTCAAGGAATGGCTCAGATACTAATAAAAAAATTACCGCTTGGCTTAGTGTTAGTTTGGGTATCAGGTGGTTTAGTCGTTCATTTTACCAATTTTAAAGTTGGAAAAGTATCTGAAGTTATCCAAGGCCTAATTGATAAGATTTATGCTGATTATCCGTGCTCATTAATTAGGTTTCACTTTCACGATGAAGCCTCTCCCGATCTTGCATATACCGTTAATAAAGTTTGTTTGCGCCCGTATGTTAAATTGAATACGGGATTTTCTGTGAAATTTAAGTTGGATCAATCAGTAGCTCAGATGAGGAAAAACATGACATCTAAGCATCGCTACTATTCCAAGAAAGCGACAGGCGTGGGCTTGACATGGACTGTTGGGAATGATGATCAGCAGCTAGCTGCTTTGGCCCAAATTCATGATGAAATGGTGAATATAAAAAAACTTCATTTTGTCAGTATCAGTTTAAATAAACTCCAAAGTATGCGTGATAATTTGGGTGATCAAGTGCAGATCATCACAGGTTCTTTAAACGAGGTTCCTGTGACCTCTTGCGTTGTGTTATTGTTTGGTCGAAAAGCATTTTACATGGTGGCAGCTACAGGAAAATGTGGGCGTGAAATAAGTGCAGCCTATGCAATGTTTGAGTATCTTATGCAAGAATTAATTAGTCGTGGCATTACCGATTTTGATTTTGGAGGCATAGATCCAGTTAGGAAAGAGGCAACAGGGGTAAACCATTTTAAATGCGGATTTGGAGGAAAGATTGTTGAACATTTAGGTGAATGGGAGTCGGCAAGTTCTGAAAAAGTTAGGCTAGTAATAAATCTTGCTATCAAGTTAAAGGGTGGTCGTGTATGAGGTGGCAACAATTTGTGTTGAGATTGGTATCAGAAAGTGTATCGCTGACGCAGCGGACACATACTCCCAAGCAAGGTTTACGTATATTAATGTATCACTCAATAGGTTCATGTACGCATGGTGATAATCTAGGTTTGAACACAGTATCGGTTGCACGATTTATTCAAGATCTTGATATTATTCAAACAAAGAATTCTGTAGCGCTCACACCAATGTTAATTCCTCAGGATGAACTGAGTGTTGCGATTACTTTTGATGATGGTTATGCAGATAATTTATATGTGGCTGCTCCTTTACTAGCGGAACGTAATATTCCATTCACTGTTTTTATCGCAACTGATTTTATTCAAAGGCGAGCGAAAGGTTTTTTGACACCTAATGAATTAAAGCAACTTTCAATGGTGCCTGGTGCAACAATCGGGGCTCATAGCCATACCCATTGCAATCTAACGCAGTGTAATGATCAAGAACTACGTACTGAACTGGAAGACAGTAAACACTATCTTGAAGATTTAATCGGCATGCCGGTTACAGAATTTTCCTATCCTTATGGACAGGCAGATATGCGCCTTCGTGATGCTGTGCAGCGGGCAGGTTATGAACTAGGTACTTGTAGTCGTTTCGATATAAATAGTCCGGGCCGAGATAGGCTTATGTTGAACCGCTGTGTTATTCTAGGTAGCGATACGTCGCGAGTCTTCCAACAAAAACTACGCGGCGACTGGGATTGGTATCGATGGAGGAGTGTAGACCCTCTAAATGTTAAGGTGGTAGCGGTGTGACTATCATTCTTAGCAATCATGGTTGGCACGATTTACTAAAAATTATTGATGCAGTTTGGTGTCAGACCATCAAGGTCGTTTTTTTGGACTCACGTTCTTAAATTAATATTAGAAAAAAAATACCCCATGTCAGATAGTATATTTATCAATACAAGAAGTTTAATAAATCAAAACATAAGCATTGTTATACCCACTTATAATTGCAGAAAAGATTTAGAAAAATTAACTAAATCTCTGGAAATACAAACGGTAATGCCTTTTGAGGTCATAGTTTCTGATTCAAGCGAAGACGGTGAAATAGAGAATTATGTTAAAAATTATCAAGGCCCTATAGCCTTCAGATACCTCAAGAGTGATAAAAGATTTCCCGGGGAAAAAAGAAATGCAGGAGCCCACCTTGCAAAAAATGAATTAATTGCCTTCTTGGATGTTGGCACTATTCCATATCCTGAATGGCTTGAAAATTACATTCAAAAAATAGAAGAAGGATACGATGTAGTTTTCGGTTCAACTAAATATAAAAAAATAACCACAAAGCAAGGCCTTATTAGGGCAGCTACTTTTGGGAGAGTGGGCCACGAAACCTCTCCAGGTACTTTATTAAAAAGGGAAACCTATATAGCTTCAGGAGGCTTTATAGAGGGTCTTCGAGCTGGAGATGATCTTGATTGGCGAGAAGAATTAAGATCTATTGGTGCAAAGTGCTTCACTCCTAATAGAATATTTCTTGAATATTCAAATTTACCAAATAGTATTTTAGAAATGCAAAAAAAATATTTCTATTACTATTTATATAGTGGAAAACTAAGAGCACAAAGGAATACGAGGGATTTATATTTAGGAGCATTATTGGTGCTATCAGCCTTGATTATTCCTCGATGGAACTTCTTAATTAGTGGTGCTATCTCTGTCAGTGGGGTTGCGGCGGGACCTAACAGCTGGGTAGACAATTCACTATTTATTCCTAATGTAACTAAAATTTACATAATCAGCTTTCTCGTTCTAACCGTTTCATATATTTTTATAAACAGGATTTCAATTAAAGGTCGAACTGACAGTGTTTTAAGTTTTATTATGAAACTATGTTCTTTTCTTATTGTTTTTTGGATGGTATTCCATTGGAATGGAAGTATTGCAGCATGGGTGGAAGATGCCTCTCTGTACATTCCTCATGTTACAAAGATTTATGTAAGCTTAGTTCTCTTATTTTCTATACTATATAGAGGAATTTATCTTCCATTAAAATTAGATATTTCACCAAGGTATTTGTTTCCAGTAAGATGGTTATTGGTTGGGATGGTCGGTCTCACATTAGATATTGTTAAAATACCTGGAACCTTAATGGGGATATTTTTAGCACCGTTTCAAACAAAATAAAAAAGATTAAACTTAATTATGGCTAAAATTTTAATTACAGGTGGTTCAGGCTTCCTAGGAAAGACGCTTGCAATAAAACTAAAAAAAGAAAATGAAGTTATTTTGGGTTCTCGTAACAATGGTTTAAATCAAATTGCTTTCGAAGAAACAGGCTGCAGAACAATACCTTTAGATGTTTCTAATATTGAATCCCTTAAAGACGCTTGTAGTGCTTTTGAGCCTGAAATAATTATTCATGCTGCAGCTACAAAATATGTAGATATTTCAGAAGTACAACCTCTTGAATGTATAGATG
>Ga0209494_1000420_pt1 | contig 18449 bp, 16 predicted proteins | sample EN1Hudseemescosm_FD_184628 | JGI IMG/M metagenome (GOLD analysis project Ga0209494, IMG submission 184628) | Methane-oxidizing microbial communities from mesocosms in the Hudson Canyon - EN1B Hudson Canyon (SPAdes) (version 2) | ecosystem: Environmental > Aquatic > Marine > Cold seeps | place... | reverse complement strand
CAATTTTTTCAGCTAAAGGATATTCATTGGCATTCAAAACCAAATATTGCAAGGAGCCGTTGGCGACCCCTTCTTCAATGTCCCCTGTTACGACTAACCGGCCCGATAAAATATTAGTATTCACCAAAGCTACTAAGCCCGGCTCTGCTTCCAGCCACGGGAAAAATACGGCTAAATCATCGCCCTCACCACATTCGACACCCTCGATAACCCATAACACCTGATTACCGTTATCGGCCAAACAAGCTGCTGTGACTGCTGCGGGTAGCGATTGCCCATAAACCGTACTTTTAAATAACATAACAATAACTTCTTTTACCTTTAATTGATGACTTTTACAGTGCCTTCTAAACTCTTATTATGCCTGTCAATATTTATCGAATACCACTAATGCACCTTCTGAAAACCGAACGCATGCCAACCCTTTAATATCGAGTAATCCTCATGAGTTCATTACGTCATTGTTGGTTGTTACTAATTATTATCTTTAAACAAGACCCCTTACCGTGGGTGGATTAGTTTTACGCCCGGAGCCAAAAAAAGAGCACTTAAAATAACCAAAAAGGCACCGTCGTTCATATCCAGAAAAGAAGAGTTAAAAGCACACGAAACGATAATCGTGACTAACGTAGCTACAGCCAAAGGTGCATCGTCTTTGGAAAGGCGCTGAGTCATTCTTAAAAATGCCCAAAGAAAAACTATGAATAAACTAAAGCCTATTAACCCGGACTGCACCCAGATCATTAAATACTCATTATGAGGATTTGTGGTGTTCGGAAAAAAATTGTTAGTTTTTAATGATGAATAAACTAACTTAAAATCTCCTAAACCGACACCAAAAATAAAATTTTCTCTAATGATCTTTAGTGAATTTAAATAAAATTCAAAACGAACGTCACTTTTTTGTAACTCTAATAACAAACTGCTTTCTTTTAAAAAAGATAAATTAAGGCTTAACAACGAACGCAGATCAGAGAATAGATAAAGACCTAATCCTACAATAAAGGTTAAAAATAAAAATCTCCAATTATATCTTTGCAAGACAAAAAGGAGTGTAAGCATGAAAAATAAAATGTATCCTGTTCGCCCCCCATGAATGACAAATACTGAAAAGCCACTAGCCAAAAATAATAAAATAAAAAAAATAGCATATTTGGAGTTTTTGCACGCTAAATCAAGACACCAATAACCAAAGAAGGAAATGACTATCCCATGGTAAATCCAATTATTTGAGCTATGGAAACGGCTATTTAAATTTATAACATGAAAATACTGAAGAAAAACAATCGCAAGTAATATGAAAATCCCTGCAAATAATGCTCTAGATCCATATGTGCAAGTAATTTTATCTTGAAAAACCAGCATAAAAACGGGGATCATGAAAAACTCTCTATATTTTGACAAATACAAAATATTCTCGCTAAAGTTAGATGACCAAAGTGCCGAGAGACCAAGCCATAAAAATAAGCCAAGACTCATTCGAGCCAATAGGCATTGTCTGGCTAATACCAACAACATCTTAAAGTTCCCCTGTAGTAACCAAAGCCCAAGCGCAGACAATAAAAAAATATTAATAGCAGCAGTTCCTAAAACGGGCACAGCGAAGCAACCTAAAACGAGCAGTACAACGCATAAAAAGTTGACTATTGTCCATACTTTACCCCTCCCTAGACCAACATTTTTTCCAAAATTTATTATCATATCTATGTTGTAAATTTTCCTTGTATAAAAACCCTATTATCATTCTTGATTGCGCTTAGATATTCAATTCCATTGAAATTTCAAATTTTTTCTAAAACAAAATCACCTTGTTTATTAGTGAAATCAGGCTTCAACTACTTTAGATTCAGCCCAAGCGAAGAAATAAACTCTTCTGTAACTCTACCCGCACCAGCAAGAGACAGATGGCCCAAATCAATATACATCGCACTTGTATTTAGCTTCATATCACAGTAATTATTTGGGCAAATAAACTTAGTGATATCAATAAATTTAACATGACCAAAGGACTTTAAATATTCAGACAACTCATCAACTTTATCTTCATGAGCTTTTGAGGCAAAAAAATTGCAATCCATATCATCGCTAAACCATAATATCTTCTTCTTAGAAAAACATTCTCCGACATTAATTGTGCGCTAGGTGTTGGACCTAAAATAACTACCCTCCTAGGAGCAAGGTCCATTAGCAGTTGAGAAAATGATTCTGCATCTGCCTTACTGGATAACTCTTTACCAAACGGTGAAGAAATAAGAACATGGTTTATCGAGGGCGTATTACGAATTGTATCGACAGACTTTTGGTAAAATTCTCTACACGGCATAGAATTAACATCAATAATACTTTGTTGTACATACCCAAGTGAACATGAGTCCTGAGTTAATTGTACTAAACTATTAGTGCCTAACGTTAATAAAGGCTTAACATAAACCATAGCATAGCTGTTTCCCAATACCGCTATAGATGGCTGCTCTGAAGACGCGCACCTAGCGTTAATGGTCGTGTTACCATTACAGGCTAGACCCAAGCCATTGTTAAGTTGCATTGACTCAAAAAAAGCATTGCGTTGAGGGAATCCACCATTCTTATGCCCAATGATACCAGCTGTAAGTAATGGAATAGAAACTATAATAATGAACACAACTAAACGCTTACCAATTCCCTATTCCTAAATGGCTGTTCAACTAAGCGATATGAAGCTATAGACACGATAAATAAAATAAAAAAATAGGGTATTAAAGTTGGATCATCTTTACCAATCACATAGCGATAATAGACTAAAAGGGGAACGTGCCACAGGTATAAGCTGTAACTTATCAATCCAATAAACACTATTAAACGAATACGAAGCACTCGACCAATAAAATTGTTTTTATTTGCAAAAATAATTACCAGTGAGCTTCCTATAACGGGTGCAATTAGCTGAAGGTGCAATGCATCAGATGTATTTTTAAGAAACAAAATTGAAGTAATAATTAAAAAAACACCAAGCGAGGCATAAAAAGCATTACCTGTCAGTAAAGTCTTGTATACCATGACTACTGCAACAATAGAGCCCGCAGCAAGCTCCCATGCTCTAGAAACAATCATGTAAAAGTTAAATGACTCATCGTCACTGTTGTAAACTATGAATGCAAAGCTAATAAAGGCTGCACAATTGAATAGGGTGAACTGCAAATATTTCTTCGAAGACCAAAAAATGGTCATTAGAATTGGGATAATCAAATAATATTGTTCCTCAACACCTAGACTCCAGGTGTGGAATAAGGGATTGCTTCCTGATTCAAGTCCAAAATAATCATTGCCTTTAAGATAAAGTAGTATATTAGTGGCTGATAGAATAGCTGAGACTGAGTACTGCCCAACTATCTTAAGATTACCAGGCAAAAATAAGAAGCAAGCCACCAAATAATTGATAAGTAAAACAATTAATAGTGCTGGCAGAATCCGCCTTGCTCTACGTTCGTAAAAGCTAACGATACTAAACTGTTTTTCTTTGAATTCTTGAATAAGAATGGTTGTAATAAGATAGCCACTAATTACAAAGAAAACATCTACACCTACAAAACCACCATTAAAAATCGCAAAACCAGCGTGATATAATATAACTGAAATGATTGCAAGGGCCCGCAATCCATCAATTTCAGGACGATACAACATAATAATAAGATTTAATTAGATGTATTTAGATAAAGAAAACTGCTATGCTGGTCAATATAGTTATAAAATTTGATAAGGGTGATTTTGTACCAGAATTTCAATGTGACACCCCATCATTTCGAATAACTTTAATAAAAGTTAACCCCAAAATATAAAGGTCAAACCTTAAAGACTGGCGATTGAGATACTCAACATCTAACGCAACCTTTTGAGGTATTGGCAACTCATCACGGCCATTAATCTGCGCCCAACCCGTTAAGCCAGGAACTAATTTATCTACACCTTTTATTGTTCGAAGTTCAATCAAATCTTCTTGGTTAAATAAAGCCGGACGAGGCCCTACAAAGCTCATGTCACCCTTCAAGATAGACCATAACTGGGGTAATTCATCTAAACTTGATTTACGCAAAAACTTTCCAATAGGAGTAAGCAGGTTCTCAGGATCTTTTAATAAATGTGTTGCTATGGAAGGCGCATCCACTTTCATACTTCTAAATTTTGGCATATTAAATACTACATTATTAATGCCAATTCTTTTCGACCAATATAAAACAGATCCATCGGTAGTTAGTTTAACAAACGTCGCAATCAATGCTATTGGAAACGCTAAAATAACTATTGAAATGAGCGATAATAAAAAATCAAATAATCTTTTCATTTAAAAAAATGTATCATTGTGACACCCTCCATAATTAACCAAGAGCTATAATTAAAAAATAAATATCCTATATATTTTCTTGTAACCTTATATACATTCACTTTCTTTAATTATCGGCCTTAAAAAGGGCGATAGTATTATTGCCCATTAAAAAGACGAACGTTTAAAATCCTTAAATATCCTTTGTGGGGTAAAACCAAGTGACTCTAACTTACCTGATGAGTACCACTCATCGCCCAAAAGTTTATCAATTTTATACCGAATACCTGGATTTATTAATGAAATAAAATCAAATATACATTTAGGTATGCTCCATTGTGGAATTGGCTTGCCCATTACAATACAAATTGTTTCATATAACTCACGAGCCGAATAAACTTGACCATCCGTTGCAATAAAAACCTCACCATTGGCTTTATTATTTTCTGCTACTAGAAAAAGAGCATAGACCAAGTCGTCCACATGAATCATAGATCGACGATTACTAACATCAGGTAATGGCGGGAACCAACCTTTCTCAATCCCAGATATCATCAATCGAAGGTTCCCTTTAACTCCCAGACCATAGACCAAGGAAGGTCGTATGATGCTAACATGCATGCCTGTTTCAGAACCTATCTTTAATATCGCCAGTTCTGCTTCTCTTTTAGTTTGCCCATAAACTCCCTCAGGAACACATGGAACATTATCAGACTCATAAACTTCTGATAGATCTGTACCTCCAGCTTTGACACTGCTAACAAAAACAAACCTTTTAACTCCACCCCGAGCGGCAAGTTTAGCTAATTGTATAGATGCATCTACATTTACTCGACGATATTCTTTTTCTACTTTTTTAGGATCACGAAAATCATGGGTAAAACCTGCAAGATGAAAAATGATAGAAACACCCGTCAAACAATCAATTGGAATATCACATTGACTTAAATCACATTGAACTTGATCAAAACATAAATCATGGTTAATGGTTCGAACCAACATTTTCAAGTGGGCGCCACGGTTATGTAGTGCTGTAACTAACCTTGAACCTACAAAACCTGATCCACCTGTAACTAATATTCTCTTTTCATTAAAAAAATCAGCCATAGTTAAAGATTAGAACAAATTCATGTATAGGTTAGAAACGATATCCCATTTATAGCACTGATCTGCTATAGACTTCATATTTTCAGCATTCTTCAATCTAGTATCATCACTAAGATTTTCTAGCTTCCCAATGAGTTGCTGTTTACTATAAAAATATAAACATTTATTATGCGTCGTTTCTCGATTAAAATTAACATCGAAAGCTATTATAGGTAACTGCAAACACATGGCTTCAACTAATGAAGGGTTTGTCCCTCCTGCGCTGTGACCATGAATATATACATAACAATTACTTCTCAATAAATCAATCTTATTTTGATCATAAATAGGATCAAGCAAATATATATTTGAATCTTTCTCGTGCTTCTCCTTTAACCGTAAACCATAATGACTATTAGACCAATTACCAACAACTACAACAGGTAATAACTTATAATCATAAAATGCCTCTAATATCATAGCTATATTATTCTCAGGTTCGACCCTACATACTTTAAATGCATATTTTTGGCCCAGAAAAACATACTCATTTAAATATCTGTCTTGCATAGAAACCTTTTTCGTATGATCTCCACCATAAGAAATAAGCTCACTTTCTACACCATATTCATTAATTACATATTGTTGAATCGCTTTATTATCTGTAATTACGATATCAGAAAATTTAACTGCAATTTTTTCAGAAAATTTCAAAAAACATTTAGCGAACCTTCCCCATTTATTCCTTTTCCACTCAAGACCATCTATATTTACAATGATTTTACTTTTTCCAAATAACTTGACAAAAGGCAGGAATATACACCCAGAAACACCTAAAATTAAAATTGTATCGGCAAACTTCAGAGATTGATAAATAGAAATAATATCATATGGAATACTTTGCACCCCATTTGCATTAAGGGAAATATATTTAAGACTAACGCCGTTATATCCTAATGGTTTGTTTTTATATTTAACACCGCTGCAATAAACAGTGAAATCAAATTTCTGATTCAAATGTTTAGTTAAATTACTAACGAGAGTTTCCCAGCCCCCGTATTTGGCAGGTAGTCCAACCGTACCAACAATTGATACCTTAGTCTTTAACACTATTCAACCCTTTAATAAATTAATCTCAATGTTTAGTTTTGTACAAAAACTCAAACTCATCCATAGCTAAATTGATTGCTTTATTCCATAAAGCAGGAGCTTTACGAACAATTTCAAATTTATTCATATCAATAAGAAAATCATTGGCTGACATGGCACAATACTTAGTATGATTAAGATGGTATATATATTTCTTCGACACTCTATTGATAATATTTATATAATTATTTATTGCCTTAGGTTCCATCTCAGCCAAACTATAAGAATTAAAAACTAAATCTATACTGTTGGCACTCATTTTATCAATTTCAAAATTGGGCATCAGAATTGCATCATAATCTTTTAAATCATCTCTCTCTAAGTCCACTTCTCCATACAGAGCAATCTTCTTATTTGGAAAAGCACTTAATAAATAAAATGCAGTCAGTGCGTAATTTTCTGGCAGATCAAAGTCCAGATAAGTTATGTTTTTAGAATCCCGCATAAGATAATACGCCATTTTTCCATACCCACCACCTAATTCTAAAACTGAACTATGCTTAATACCTTTCAATAAATTGTTTATTTTAGTTGCGTAGTAATGATTATAATGGGAACCCGATTCTAAAAATACGCCATCAACGTAATGCCCATAGGGATTGCCCAACAATGGTCCTTTGAGTGATGCCATATCATAATCCTTACCCATTTCTACATTCCAAATATTGTATCTATAAACTACATCCTTCATATAAATTCTGGCGTTGGCCAAACTAACATCCCCAGAAAAATAATTGTCGGTCATTCTTTCGTATCCAGCAATACCATGCAATCCTGCACTACATGATTCACGCATGAAATTATTATATATTCGACTCATAGACGCAAAATCAGATACTTTTAATACCTCCATTATCTCACTCATATATTTTTTATATATAGGTGCCCACTCATTGCCAACCTGATATACAGTATCGGCATCTTTCTGAGCTATCTTGGCCTTGTTATACGAGGTACAAATTCTTTTAAATAGATCTGAATCATAACACTCACTATGTCGTTCAATAAAACATTCTGCTATTAACTGCAAATTATAATTTGGATCATTTTTAAAGTTTCCATCAAATTTTGAAACGTAAAATCCATAAATTCTTCTTAACACTGCATATAGGTATCTGCCCATAGTATTTATCCCCTTTATATTTATAGTCACCACACAAGTATTAGTTTCTGTCAAACCTATGGCAGTCACAGGTATGGCAAATCATGAGTCGCCGCAGCAATTGTTAATGAAATGCCCCAATGGGCCGGCTCTTTAGAAGTTTAAAGAGCAAATGGCTACCCACATCAGGATACTAAAGCCTTAACAAGGTCCAGGCTTCAATTCCCCAATATATTGTTAGGTATTATAGCTAGTACTGGCTGCATCAATATAATGGTATATTGCCTCCAAATAAAGCAAAGGCAGGGGAAAAGGCAAAGTCCAATCTTGTCTCTAATACCGTGACCAGATTTGCTTGACAACTAAACTTCCAACCTTTACTTAACTTTAATATTTCTACGCTTATTATAATGTACCACGTCATTTTTAATAACGAAAATTGGTAATAGTGTAATTAATGGTAATACCCACCGAATATAGCTAGTAAACCCAGGAGTCAAAAACGCAAATAGCCCCATAGCTAAATAAACTTGGAAATATAGTGTAAGTTTTTTGTACTGTTGAAAGTGCCATATTTGTAAAAAAAATGAACCTATTGCTATCGGAAAATACATAATAGTAGGGCTTATAAAAATGAATGTCCCTGTAAGATAAATAAAAGGCCATAAAATAGATCTCATAACAGCGCCCAAAACGCCAAACTCGATAAAGTTTGGAACGCTGTCAAACGCCCTAAAGCTCATATCAACTTGTCCTTCCGTAGATAATAACGACAAAAATACGTCTGGGCCTAAATAAAAAACTATAAAACAAATTATTGGAATTAAATATACTAGTATCTTTCCCTTACTAATACATGTAGCCAAATAAATTATACTGCGAGTAGAAATTAAATATGTTGTTATAAAACCCAACCACGAAAACATACGACCAACTAGAAAATAAACCATTCCAAATATAATAATGGTGTCCTTTAAAACTTGAACAGACAAATGTATTCTATATGGGTTAAAAATAACCAACAAAAACAGTATTAGGGTAAGATTCGCTTGACGGTAACCAATAGACTTATAATAAAACCTTGCCAACATAACATTAGTAATAGAATATACTAAAATGTTAAATATTATAATAAGCGAAATTTTGCTATCGAACAAATCGACGAGAAGGTAAAAAGAAGCTCCTTGAATATCCCTCAGTCCAAAAGTAGAAATAGTATTTATAGAAGTCTCTATATAGGTTACTGCATCAGGATGAAAGTCCCATTCAATGCCCAAGAGGCGTTCTATTGTTAACATAAAGGTACAAGCCGTCACAGATAAAAAAAATATAAACAGTGGGTTATATAAACCTATATGCCTACCTACACCAGTTTTTATTTTATCTCTCCTACTCCATGAATCCATTCTTTTTTATTAAAATCAAAATATTTAATTATTCTGGCAGGTGCTCCTACTACAATCACATAATCAGGAACACTCCTAGTAACTACTGATCCAGCGCCTATAATAGATCCTGTACCAATAGATACTCCAGGCAAAATTGAAACACGCTCACCTATCCAAACATCATTTCCAATTTGCACTGGGTTTGCAACTAAAGGTCTTTTAATTGGAGGTCCGAGGGGATTGGATTGAGAATCTCCAGAATAACTACCATGGCTATGATCTGAAATATAAACACCGCTTGCAATTAAAACCCTATCTCCTATAGTAACTCTTTTTAGAGCTCCAATATGAAAGTTATGATATACCATAACTTCCTCGCCAATTATCACCTCAGACTCTTTCCCAAATATATCAATAATAAGCCCAGGGCCACTTGAAAAACCTCTCCCTATTTTTAGTTCACCCTCATTTCTTATGTAGAACGGCCGGCGTATAATTCTCGCAGAAGGAAACAAAAATTTTGAAATAAGAATATCAACGGCAAGCCTAAAAGACCCAATTACGCCTAAACTACTTAAATATTTAAAAAACACACTCATATTAAAAGAATTCTTCCTACACATTGCACTGTCGACTACCTGAGTTTTTGTTTTCTCTGCGTAATTCGACACTAATCAATTTTCTTTCCTATCAACTTTACCAATAAACGCAATGGAGTGACTGGCATAATAGCGATCAAACGTAAAAGACAATCGCTATTGGGAATAACAACATCAAAATACCTTCGATACGCAGAGTAGGTAGTCAGCGTATAAAGGCCTTGTGCACGCAACCAAAACAATCCGCGCAGTTTAAAGAGCCCTGATATCTGACCAAACTCTTTACTAGCTATTGCTAATGCCGTTCTACTTCCCCAGTCAACGCTACCCACTGAAACCACCCAGTTCTCCAATCCAATTTCAAATACTTTAGTCGTATTCGCCCAATTCTTTCGATTTTCTACTGAGGACAACATCTTAACCGATACATCTGACTCATATCGTAGAATACTTTGAGAAGAAACCACCATATTTAATACATAGAGCATATGTGAATAATACGACCATGATTTCGTTTCGAACTCTATTTTACCCAAACGATCACGGTTATATATAACACAACTAATACAACTCAAGACCCCCGTAATCCCTGCTATATCAGCAATTGCACTAATATTTCTCTTTGCAGGTTGAAGAGAACGCTCCTGAAAATTAACTACAATAAAATCCACGCAAGGATCTAACGATTCACGTATCTTCTCAAACACTAGCGGCTCTATATGGTAAGAGTCTCCAACCATCCAAACAACCCCCCCCGGCGGAAGGTTTAGAGCGATTTCAAAATTATACGCCGCCTTCACAGTTTGAGCTAAACGCGAATGATGTACGTTTGATGCCTTTTGCTGTATCTCTTCAATAAATAAACTCGTACCATCGGTTGAGGCGTTATCCGACACGTAAACATCAACATACTTAGTATTCAACAAATATTCATGTGCAATGAACCACCCCCTAAGCAGATCAACTCGATTATAGGTTGGTATCACAATATTTATCTTCATCGCGTTATTAAACCCGTGCTAAAAATACATCAAAATATCGGCGGAAAATAAACCCACCCCAGAAAACCCCCACTATTAGTTTTTCTCCAACAAGCAATGCGATAACCCCCCAAACACCAATGCTTCCAGAAAATAATCCAAGAACCAAGAAAAGAATAATACCCCCTAGGACCGTTGGCGCAAAGACCTCGATATGATTAACTCGCAGAAAAGTCGCCCGTGAGAATGTAAGGCTTTGTGCCATCACTATTATCGATATACTTATAAACATACTGAGTGGTAGCAGCCTTTCAATGACGGTCAATCCAAAGAATGTCGTCAGCCATAGGACCGCTAAAATACCAGTAATCAAAACAAAACTAACTAGCATCGATTCCTTCATCCCTTGCCTATACAATTGAATCGCCTCTTTCATTTTAGCTTTTGAAATTAAGATTCCCATATTTGGAATTTTAGTTTGAACAAATACAAAGGCTGTTGCTGAAAGAGAGTTTAAAACCTGCTGAGTCATTCCAAATCGCCCAGCCCACTCTGGGCCTAGGCCATTTAGTAAAAAAATCGGCATCATCTGCAAAGGCATAAATCCAAATATCCAACTGATAGCCACACGTCTTTGAAACGGCAACACTTGATTTCGTATATCGATAGTTGCAGGTCCCATAGTAAAGGAAAGTACCCGCTTATACGGCGTAAAGTTTCTTAGGAAAACAAGCGGTAATAAAAGCAATAAAGCAAGCAGTTGAGAAAGCGCCAAAGCCATAAAAGACAGACCACCTATCAACAGCGAAAACTGTATAAGCAAAAAAGCCGACATATATAAGATTCTATACTTAAATGCCTCTACCATCTTATTATAGCCGTCCATGACCGCTAGCGCTGCGAAGAAGAATAGGCTTAGTCCTGTTGAGATCGCGACCATACCTAAGCTAGGAACCAAATTCGGATAACTACTAAAGAAGTTACCAAATGCATATAGACCAAACCCAAAAACCGATATAGCTGTCAATACTACTCCCGCCAATATCCATTTGGTAACAAACCAAAGAAGTCTTGATTGATTCGCCAAGCACACACGACGGGTATTTCTCTGCCGCCCAGAGGGGCCATCGATAAGTTGATGACTCATAAAGTTGATGATTGCTGCATTCAGACCCAACTCAAAAATCACATAAAGAGAACTAAGCGCCAGAAGCGAGTAATACAACCCCTGCTCTTCGACCGTTGTATACAATGGAACTAGAACAACGAGAATAAGTCCACCACTTGCTGTTAACACACGGTAACATATACCCCAAGTGCTGGATCGGCTCCAAAACCTAAACACGGAGATCACTATTTCTGAGCATAACCAATGTTTTCAACACTAAATCAGCCAACCCAACCCATGCCGTGACCACCCTACCATGCATATTAAATCCATGAGGGAGGATTAACCAACGTTTTAAATGTTTCATAAATTTTATTGTACATAAAAATGTGATTCACAAAATATTTAAAACCTAACACTTACTTTTTGTCTCAACAAATATTGCGCACCTGCAAAGCACTGGAAAACGTCAAGAATAGCCACTCTACGAAGTAGCGATAATTTATCAATTAGACCAACAACATGCAGACGATTAATTTCTTCAAAAAAGAACAACCCAAAACCATTACTTAACTTATGTTATTCAACCGTAATAACTTGATTATACTGTTTAAAACACCCATAAACCAAACACACTTGCCAACCTAGACTCGAAGTGCAAGTTTTGAACTTCGATAATATGGAAGTTTCCATTAATACTTTTGGTAGAAACAACAATAGAGGGTCGTTACTCAACCTCCCTATATTGTTATGTACCTGGTATAATCCGTCGAGTTAATATCATGTATGTGTGACATATTCGTCTATTCTTGCAAACCTTCAATCTGACCATTGAGTAAAACTGCACGATTATGCGCTAGCATGCAAATTATTATTTTAATTTAAGCTCTCGTGGATATTCAGAAACACCGCACACTCATCTAATTAAACATAACCACTTTAAACGCGTCAAACTTCTGAGAGAATTTGGCACAACATATCCATATCGTGACCTGATATGCCATACGATAGTCTTATATGACCGCCGCGACCGAAAGCCACCCCAGGAACTACTAATAATCCATAGTCATCTAACAATCGTTCAGATAATTCAATATCATTCTTTAAGCCTAATCTTTGTACGAGGTCACTTACATCAGGAAAGCAAAAAAATCCTGCGAAGGGGCTGGCTATTTTAATACCATCTATTTCGTTTAATACACCACTCAAGCGCATTGATTTAACTTTTAGCTCTCTACTAATATCCAGCGCTATTCGACTTTCATTTTTCAAGGCATAAACCGCCGCATGCTGGGCAATCGTTGTTACATTTGAAATTGATTGAGACTGTATATTTTTTAAAATATTGATGATTTTGTCATTAGCAAACAAATATCCAACCCTCCACCCGGTCATTGAGCAAGACTTAGAAAGACTATTTACCAAAATAACTCGACTAATTAAATCAGATGGTAGCCATTCACCTAGCTGCTGATCATCTTCATTCGACCAGTCAATGGATTTATAAACCTCGTCAAAGATAACAAAAGCATCGCTATTACGAAGAATACTGTTCAATAATAATCGTAACGTTTTTTGTTGAATTTTTTGTCCTGAAGGGTTTGATGGAGAGTTAATGATCACCGCACGCACGCGAGAACTCAAACATGAGGAAAATTTCTGAATATCATATTCGACACCGAATTCTGGAGCCGAAACGATTATTGGCCGCCCACCTGCCGCTGTGATCATTGCAGGATACGACGGCCAATAAGGTGAAAAAACAACCACCTCATCACCATCATTTAATAGTGCCTGCATACAATTAAAGAGCGCATGCTTTGCACCCGCTGTAACAATTACGTTGCTATCACAAACGCCAGAAAAGCCATATTCACTCCTATATTTCTCAACAACAGTTGACCTTAGAGCATCAATCCCTCTCACATCGGTATAGCCAAACTCAGCACTACGAGCCCCCTCCAGAGCAGCGTCTACGATTTCTTGAGGAGTTCGCTTATAAAACTCCCCAACTCCTGCATCTAATATATTCCTACCTTGCTTTCTCAAGCTATCTCCACGCGCAATAACTTGGGATATTGGCGATACCTTTACTGATAAGTACCTTTTATTCATAATTCGTTTGCCTGACTGTTCTTACCATATCTTTTATAGAGAACGCCAAAGATTTCTCAGGCTTGTCACTCATAGATCGATATAGCTTTGACATATCTGGCACGTAATATTTCATACCAGAATCATGGTCAATGTTTTTTCTAGGTAAAAACAATTCAGCATCACATGCCTCACTGATATATTCAGCTAAAGATAGCAACCCAACTTCTTTCGCTGACCCAATGTTAAATGTCTTAATTTCCTCATCATCTATTGCTAACGCACGATCAATTTGCATTGCCATATCCGATTGATGTAAATAAGATCGTACGTAGCCTGGATTTTTTAAATAAATCTTTTTTTCTAAAACGGCCATCCTTATAAGATCTGATATCACAAATTCAGTACGCGCTACTAAGAAGGGCCCAGAAAATGTAAACAACCTTAATATCACATAATCCATATTATTACTTTCACAAAAACTACGAACAAGACTCTCTCCGATTAACTTTGAAACTATATAATTATCGCTAGTTGAATTAAAAGTATGTAAATCATCATCCTCCGAAACTGGCACACAACTATTCCTATACACAGCCCCACTACTCAAGTATACAAACTTTTTGATCCCTAATGCCCTACACCTGTTTAAAGATCGATCAAGGCAAGTCACATTAGCCTTTGAGCGCTCATTGCCAAAAGATCTTGGCGCGCTCATGCCGTGAACATATATGTCGTAATTTATTTTCGGCCGATATTCTTTTTGAAAAAAAACATTACTCTCAATTATATCTACTAATTTATTTTTCGATACCCACCTTAATTGATCGGAACTACTTGTTATCGCCCCAATACCCTCAACACCCACATCATGCTTACTGTTAGCCCAGTACCCAAGTAAAGCAGATGACACAAATCCTGCTGCTCCTGAAACAAGGACTTTCATCACCCTTCCTGCAAGAAATCCAACACATCACTAATCGTTTCTCTAGATAATTGCGGCAGCATATCAATCAACGCGCCCCCAGAAATTGTTCCATCATCATTCCTTGTTAAACCTACTTTTGGTTCAAAGTTTTGATCTTCTGCCACAAATACTTCACAGATACATCTTTTTTGACTAAATGCTTTTCCCAGTTCACGTTGAATATTTACGCAATCTTGTATTGACACATAATCTAACCCATAAGCATCTGCAATCTTTTCAAGTGAAGGGAATGTAACTCCACTTCGCGGCCCAACCCCATGTAAACCAGAATCAACACCAAAAACATTTTTCTGAGACTGCCTGATTGAATCGTAACCACCGTTATTTATAACCACAAAAACTATATTGAGACTTTCCCCCACTACGGTCTGAAGTTCTTGTATATTTAACTGAAAACTTCCATCTCCAGTTAAGCAGACAACACGCTTATTAGAAGCAAATGCTGCCCCAACTGCTGCTGGGATATCATATCCCATTGAGGCACAGCCAACGTTTTGAAACATTAACTGCCCTGGCTTTATCAACGCCGTTTGAAAGGCGCCAACAACAGATATCCCATTACCTAATACAAGATTAGTATCGGGTGCTAATTCATCAAAAAATTTAAAAAGGAAATGATATGGATTAATTTTATCTTTAAAAACATAATCTTCATATTTTGGCTTATATGTCAGCCAAACATCTTGTGCTCTTGCCAACCATAATTTGTGCTGCTCACTTCTTACATAATTGCTTTCTAGCAATGTCTTTATAAAAGCTTCAAGAAAGAGCGATGGATCCGCAAGCACAGGTAAATCGATACTAATATGGGGCTTATGCAATTCTGCAACATCGTTTTCCACCATTACTTTAAAAGACTCTGGAGAGAAAAGGTTCTTTTCTGTCCCAACCTGTCGCCCTGATAATCTGTTACCAATACACAGAAGGAAATCTGCCGCATGTACAATAAAATTTCCGGCCCGTTCACCCCTCAATCCAGGCCTTCCACAAAAAACAGGGTCTTCTGTTTCAATAAGGTCGTGTGCGTTCCAATTTGTCACAACCGGAATACCTAAGATCCGAACAAGGCGCGATACTAACACCTCAGCATTATAAGATTTAAGCTGGGCGCCTAAATAAATGACAGGTCTTTGAGAATCTTCCAATTTTGACTTTACCAAAGAACACACATGCATCCCCGGCTCATTTGTTCGGCAATTAATGTGCATAGACAGCAAGTCATGTATCGAATCATTAACCTGATCAGGAATTGAGAAGGGCTTTCCCTGAATATCCATGGGAACATCTAGCCAGACCGGTCCTGGCTTGCCAGAACTTGCAATCTTCAATGCTTTAGTAATCTCATAGGCCACATTTGACCCATCGGTAAGTTTCACAGCATACTTACATATTGGCCTTACAACATCAACAATCCCATCAAACTCTTGATCTCCATACTGCCTCAGAGGTAATCCTGTGGCATCAACAGTTTGACTTTGCTTTGGCTGACCCGAAATCACCACCATTGGAATCGAATCAACATAAGCACCATATACCCCATTTAGCGCATTTAACGCTGCTGGAGCTGAGGTGACATTAACTACGGCTGGCCTTTTAGCTGCTCTAAAATAAGCGTCAGCCGCCATGGTTGCCGCTTGTTCGTTATGCAAATAAGTCACTTCTACCGTTTTAGATTCATGAAAAGCTTTATTCAAAAATAAAGCATGCCCTCCGACAATTGTAAAACAACGACAAACCCCTGCCTCTGAGAGCTTTGTAACAATATAATCAGCCACATTCATTTTATTAATTCCTACACAATAAGTTGTTCAAGTCTTGATTCAAATACTCAATAGGTTCGCAACCGACTGATAATCTAACAAATCGATTACTCATCAGAGTAGTGTCATACTTCCCACCCATAGACTCATTGCCCCTTCCCCCCTGACTCATATAAAGTGGAATCTCAATTAAAGTATCTACAGATCCAAAACTGGGAGCCATTTTAATGGAACACAATTGCCCGAAGTTATTTTCTAATTTGACAGAATCTTTTACTTTGAATGAAACCACCCCTCCAGTATGCGAATAAGCGCTGGAAAGAGCAGATTGATCTTCGTTACTAAAAGAAAACGGATAATAAATTTCCTCAATGGCTGTACTCTCAGACAGCATCTCCAATACCTTAGCTGTGTTACTTAATAACTTCTCCATTCTTAGATCATATGTACGTAAACTCCTAAGAAGAAAATAGGCACTAAAAGAATCTAGTATGGTCCCATACGCAGAACGATGAGACCACACTTCTTCAACGATCCTGGGTTCTGATACCCATAGAACTCCTGCCAAAAGATCATTATGCCCGCCGATGTATTTCGTACATGAAGACACCGCGATATCTGCATATTTAATCTCAGTACGATTATTCATCAACCCTTGCAGGGTGGAATCTAATAATATTTTTGAACCTGGGAATACCTTCTTCAACTCTGCGATATCTACTACCCTAAGAAATGGATTGCTGAAATTTTCAACAAAGAAAAGCGTTTCCCCCTTGAGCTTAAGCGAAAGCACATCATCCAATGAATCACATGAGACATGGTACAAACCAAGTTTCTTACAATTCTCCTTTATCAGGGATTCAGTTTTTCGATAATAAATACCAAAAGTTACAACATTCGAAACCGTCGGCAACAATACACCCAGTGCTGCAGATATAGCTGCCATTCCAGAATTAAAAATAAAAGCGGGGCTCCCGTCATAAAAATGCGAAAAATACTCCTCAACCTGGCGAGTCAAATCATTACTATCTCGCGCATACCGAACATTGTCTCTTTTGTTCAGGTGATACCTACTCAAGTCCTCTATGGTTTTGAAAGCATAGGCAGATGAGAAATTAACACCCGGGGTCAATGGAGAACCTAGTGAATCACCAAGGTTATTGTTTCCGATAGTCGAATTATTTGACAAATGGAGATCGTTTATTACCGATGTAACGCCTAAGTGTTTCATAAAACATCCTTCATTTCATTGCAGCCTTATAAATATATGAGACTATTAAGTTAGGTTAAGTTAAAGAAAGCTTCCAGTGTCTCAATAATGTAATCTAAATGTTGCACACCTAAACCTGGATAAACCCCTAACCACAGAGAATCATTCATCGAACGGTCAGTATTAGTTAACTCACCAGAAACTCGATATTCAACATTCTCAAAATAAGGCTGGCGAGTCAAGTTACCCGCAAATAAAAGACGAGTACCAATTTTATGTTCGTCTAAGTATGTTATTAAATCAATACGATTAACGCCCGAAGACTCTTTAACTGTCAGTGGAAATCCGAACCAAGAAGGGGTTGAGTTTTCTGTCGCTACTGTAAACTCAATATAATCTGACAGTGCTGATAGTTTATTTTTTAAATACTCGAAATTTTCATTTCTTATTCTTATAAATTCTGGGGCTCGTTTAAGCTGAGCCAATCCACATGCCGCCTGCATGTCACTTATTTTAAGATTATACCCCAAGTGAGAATAGGTGTATTTATGATCATACCCTTTAGGTAATTCACCTTTCTTAAAACAAAAACGTTTACCACACGTGTTATCTTTACCGGGAGGACAAAAGCAATCCCGACCCCAATCACGAAAACTCTCTGCAATTGTTTTAAGCCTCCGGCTATTTG
>Ga0209494_1000417_pt1 | contig 18518 bp, 18 predicted proteins | sample EN1Hudseemescosm_FD_184628 | JGI IMG/M metagenome (GOLD analysis project Ga0209494, IMG submission 184628) | Methane-oxidizing microbial communities from mesocosms in the Hudson Canyon - EN1B Hudson Canyon (SPAdes) (version 2) | ecosystem: Environmental > Aquatic > Marine > Cold seeps | place... | reverse complement strand
TGCCGAACGCAGAGATATGCGGCATTTCTTAGCTGAGCCTATAGACCCAGCTATCTTACATAATTTATTACAGGCAGCTCACCAGGCGGGTAGTGTCGGCTTAATGCAACCCTGGCATTTTATTCGCATTACCCAGAAACAACTCCGAACCGACATCCATAAGTTAGTTGAACAGGAGAGAAAAAAAACAGCCGTCGCCCTGGCTGAGCGAGAAGATGAGTTTATGAAGCTGAAAGTAGAAGGAATTAATGAATGTGCCGAGCTCATTGTTGTAGCCTTACCTGATAAGCGTGAGCAGCATATCTTTGGGCGCAGAACATTACCCGAAATGGATCTGGCATCAACGGCCTGCGCCATACAAAACATGTGGCTGGCGGCAAGAGCTGAAGGCTTGGGAATGGGCTGGGTTTCATTATTTGACCCAGATGCCTTAGCGACTTTATTAAAAATGCCAACTGGCAGTCGTCCGATTGCTATTTTATGCTTAGGTCATGTAGACGAATTTTATCCTCAACCAATGCTGGAGATAGAAAACTGGATTAAAGCAAAACCTTTAGAAAACTTTCTCTCTGAAAATGAATGGTAATAGCGTGATAGCTTTCGATATTGCAAGCCATAAACAACAAATTAACCACGCTGACTATAAACAGGAGATTAGGCCATGCTAAAAATCTTGCCAACTATTACGAATAAACATCACTTGTTAAGGCCCGCTGTTGAAACCTTTGAAATGCAGTGATTTTCAACTACACTATTGAACGCGACAGGCCATAAATGCCAGTAGCTAACCAGGTAGCTTTATATTTAATGGAAATCAACGCTCTATGCTTGAAAATTCAATTTCTCTAGAATCCCTATTGGAAACGCATGAATTACCTTTTGTAATCATTGATGCCTCACTCACAATAGTTGGACTCAATAAAGCATGGGAACAGCAATTGGCTGTTAATAAAAAAGACTATATTGGACAGCCTTGTTGTAAAGCATCACCAAATTGCAGGCATAAGGAACTGTTTCAAAAACTTGAACCTTATGTATCATCTGCATTAATTACAGAAGATAAACAGGCCGTTGTTCGCGGCTATCCATTGCTCGATAAAGATGGAACCGTGTATTTAGGTGAATCCATCATTCAAAACAATTCGCCAGTTAATAGAACTAACACCCCTCGCATGGTCGGTTCCAGCACCGCCTTCAATAGCTACAAAGACAAATTATTAAAAGCTGCCAAAACTCAGGCTCCTGCTTTTTTAATGGGGGAAACAGGGACAGGTAAAGAATTAGCCGCTGAATTTATTCATAGCAATTCCAGTCTAGCCAATCATGAACTGGTTGTTGTTGACTGTACGGTTCTAACAGAAGCCTTATTTGAGAGTGAATTATTTGGTCATGAAAAAGGTGCATTTACAGGTGCGACCGGTGCCAAAAAAGGTTTATTTGAACTGGCTGATAAAGGCACGCTATTTCTTGATGAAATTGGCGAGTTACCTCTTTCTCAACAGCCCAAATTATTACGTGCATTAGAAACGGGGCAGTTTAGACGAGTAGGTGGCACCAGCGCAAAAAAATCAACTGTACGGCTTGTCTGTGCCACCCATAGAAACCTGACTGAAATGGTAAAAGCGGGAGAGTTTAGAGAAGACTTATTTTATCGCCTGTCCGTTTTTCCTATTCAAATACCTCCTTTACGCGAACGCATGAGAGATATCCCTGAATTAAGCAGTTACTTGTTAACACAGCTGGGGCAACGGGATGGGCAAGACTATAGTATCAGTAAAGAAGCACTCATTAAGCTCTTGCAACATCAATGGCCAGGTAATATAAGGGAGTTAAAAAATTGTTTACAGCTAGCTTGTAGCCTATCTGATAAACAGCATATTACCGAGGATGATATCTCATATATGCAGCAAGCCGCTACCAAACCTCAAGAATATATAGACCAGTCTCCAGTAGTTGCGGCAAGCAGCAACCCGTTACATCAAATGGAAAGTGATATTATCAAAGCACTATTACAAAAACATCAAGGCAACCGAAAACTCATTGCTGCAGAAATGGATATCAGTGAACGTACTCTGTATCGCAAGCTTAAACGCTTCGAACTTAACTAAGCAGGCTGAACAATGACTCCATCTCTAATAAACTGGACCCTCAACTGCATAGACTCTAATAATGCGCTGATTGAGCCACCCAATGACCTAAGAGCAGCCGTCGCTAGGATCAAGGAATTACCTCCTCTGCCAGGTATTGCTGCACGAATTATGAAACTTGCTGCCGACCCTTTAGCAGACGCCAGAAAACTGGCTGAAATTGTTGAGCTAGACCCTTTGCTTACAACCCAGGTTATCCGCTGGGCTAGCTCTTCTCTTTATGGCTATAAAGGTAAAATAAGCAGTGTTCAAGATGCCGTAACACGCGTATTGGGTTATCAATTTGTGTTTGACCTCGTACTAGGATTATCTGCCTTATCTCCGTTGAAAGCTCCGCCTGATGGTGCAATAGGAACACGTTCCTTCTGGACTCACGCCTTAGCTAGCACCCACCTAATGAGCGAGTTAAACGAGCAACTCAGCTCTGAATTTAAATTCGAACCACAAACTATTTTTTTCGTTGCTTTAATGCACAATATTGGCTTTCCTCTTTTAGGTGATCAATTTAGAAATGAATTCAAAATTCTGTCCAATTTAGCTCAGGCCAATCCAACTTTGAGCCTGCATAAATTAGAACAATTTGCTTTTGGCGTGAATCATTGTGAACTGGGGAGTTGGTTATTAAACACCTGGAATATGCCAACAGCCGTTATTGATGTTGTCTATCACCATCACAATCCGCAGTACCGCGGAGATAATTATCAACTTAACTTACTGACCTATTTAAACGATAATCTGCTGGCTTCCATCGGCATAGGTGACTCATTAGATAACAGCAATTGTGATCAAGTTTTTGAGGAATTAAAGATAGATGCTGTTGCCGCCGAATATTCATTAGAGAAGCTGGAAAATAAGCTAGAAGAAATAAAAGCGATGGTTGAAATATGTCTAAGCAGTGATTCATAATAGAAAAATACAAGCAAATACAGCTATGTTTCCACTATACACACCGATATACCCGCCTTTTTATAAGTAATTATACTATAATGGTCTGTTCACTCTAAAATGGGTGGTCGAAAAACTACTCGGCGTATTATTTTCTGGGGGTGCAGTCTATTGATTTATCAGGCTGCTGCAACATGATGGACGTTGCAGCAGAGCTTACATGGTCGTCTTCACGTGTCCTTATAAATCAATAAGCTGTACCCTAGGAGCCTTAAACTCGCTGAGTAGTTACTAATTATTTTTTTCAGTTTATTTTTCAATCAATGAGGAGCACTGCCAATGTGTTGGAGTGGTGAAGCATCAGCTGTATTAGCTGTCGCAGGTCTTAGTACAGCAGCTTATGTTGCATACAAAGGAGAATCCAAAGAATTATGGATTCCATTAACATATTTTGCCTTAATGGAATTATTACAGGCTTTCACTTATGTTTATATTGATTTATGTGACAACCCCAGCAATCAGGTGCTCACACTACTTGGATATATTCATATCGCCTTCCAGCCATTTTTTGTCAATATGGTCGCGATGTACTTTATTCCAGAAAGCGTTAAGATAAAAATCAGAACCGCTGTATATACTATCTGCGCAATGAGCTCTTTAGCCATGCTGATTAAAATGTTCCCATTTGACTGGGCTGGTGCCTGTAATGTTGGACTTGAAGGTTTTTGTGGCACACAAACCTGCTCTGTTTCAGGCGACTGGCACATTGCATGGCAACTACCTCTTAATGGCCTGATGTCATCACCAATCGACTGGTTACCAGGCTTTGACTGGGGCTTGCATGGTTTTTCTTATATTTTAGCCGCTTTCTATATGCCTCTGGTTTATGGCTCATGGCGTTTTGTTGGCTTTCACTATCTGATTGGCCCATTACTTTCAGATATTACAACCTCTGATCCCAATGAGTACGCAGCAGTATGGTGTTTATTTTCAATTGCGTTATGTGTATCCGTGATTAAAACACCTATCAGAAAACATTTGCATGTCAAAAAATGGCCGTATTATCACAAGCAAGTAAGCGATGACTTGTAAGAAAAGACAATACTATCTATAGAAAAGGGGCTTTACGCCCCTTTTTTATAGTCACCGTTATCAGCTATGGAGACCTTGCATGCAAGGTCTCCACTTTTAGCCAAGCTTAAACACCTTCCGAATAAATATCGAGATATCCTGTATCTCCTGCAAACAAACAGCATGATCCATCTCATATGGGTGCCAGCTTACGGGGTACTGTAAAGCCTTTAGCTTACTGAAAGCTGTTTTTGCCGCCCGCACATCCACCACACTATCCATCAACCCATGCGCCATAAAAACAGGCGTTGTTTGGTTTTCTTTTGCAGCCTCAATGTTTAACTCTTCAATCGTCGGCAAATAAGTTGAAAGAGCGAGAATGCCGGCTAATTTTTCAGTAAACCTGAGTGCAACATGTAAAGCAATCACCCCACCCTGAGAAAAACCTGCCAGTAAAATATTCTCCGACTGAATCCCTTTTTGCATTTCCCTCGCTATCAATTGCTCAATCAAAGCCGCTGATTGATAAATACCCAGCTTATCTACCTTGCGCTCTAATGACATTTCTAAAATATCATACCAGGAGCGCATTTCCATGCCGCCATTAATGGTAACGGCCTGAACAGGCGCATTAGGAAAAATAAAAGCGATTCCATGCTGCTCTGGCAAATCCAGCTCTGGCACTATCGCTTCAAAGTCATGCCCATCAGCACCGAGCCCATGCAACCAGATAACAGAATATTTATGTATGGTTTCAGGTCTTATTTCAATTGTTTGTAAATCCATAGTCAACTTAATCTTTTTCTAACATTTGCTTTAATCTCCGTTTAAATTTTTCTTTATCTTTGAAATAGAAAAACAATACGATAAGAAAAGGCCAACCCAATAAAACGATAATTTTAGTTGCAACTGCAAAACTCATAAATCTCCCCCAATAAAAATTGTTTGCTATGCCTCAGCATACCACTACGAATACGACAGGGTAAATAATACCTTTCATCCTATTTTCTGTAGAGACCTTACACGCAAGGTCTATGTTGCAAACTAGCTACAATGTTAGCTTTTAAGGTACAATGCCACCATTAAACCGAGCCAACCTTCTTATCCATAGACTATGAAATTTTCCTTTGAAATAGTACCTCGAACTGACCAAGCCTTTGACCAGCAATATAGCTTTGTTTCATCACTAGGCAAAGCAATTAGCATGATTAATGTCCCTGATATTCAGCGCCTTAAGATTAGAAGCTGGGAAACAGGGAGAAAAATTGATAGAGAAAAATATCACTTTGTTCCGCATTTCAGAGCAACGGACTTTTCAATACAGTCAGGAGAGATTTTTCGAATTATTGAAGAAAACCAGCTTGACCATGTTCTGCTGGTATCTGGCGACCCACCCGAAGGCATTAAAAGAGAATTTCATCACACCAACGTACTTGATTTGATTCGAGTTGTTAAACAGAAATATCCTGATATAACCATACATGCTGGTTTTGACCCGCATAGAAATGGCCTTCAGGAGGAGTGTGATTATATACAAAGAAAAAGAGAGGCAGGCGCATCCAGCTTTTTCTCTCAGCCTTTTTACGACACTAGATTAATTGAAATCTATGCTGAACATCTACAAGACGTTGAAACATTTATTGGTTTAAGCCCAATCACCACGATGTCATCTATGAATTATTGGGAAATAAAAAACAAAGTAAAATTTCCAACGAGCTTTAGAGCCGACTATGACTGGAATATTGATTTTTCAAACAAGGTTATTGCGATGGCTAAGGACGTAGGATTCAACATCTATTTTATGCCGATAAAGATTGACCTTGAAGATTATTTTGGAAGATTGAATTTATTAGAAAACAGCTAACAGCGGCAGAACATTGGAGGGGAAAAATAAAGCAGAGTACAAGATGTACCCTGCTTCGGTTCAATCTAAAACGATTATAGTTTAGATTTTAGACCTTCAAAACCTGCTTCACCTTTTGCCAACAAAGCAGTAGCTTCTACTAAGTCACCTTTTTTAGCTGCTTTTCTAGCTTTTCTCAAGTGCTTATTAGCTTTTTGACGAAAACGTGAAACTAGATCGTTTGCATTGATTTCTTTTTGTGAATCCATTGCTTGCTTGATAGTTTTTTGCACTTTAGCTGCATCTTCACCATCATTGATTTGCTTCATTGCTTCAGCAATATGACCTAAAGTAATATCAATGGCTTGTTCTGGACCAAAACAAGTTCTGCCGTCTTCACAAGCAACAACTGCTGTTGAAAAAGATCCCATAGTTAGAGCTAATGCGAATGCTACGACAGCGCTTTTTAATAATTTCATGTAATGTAAACCTCATTGTAGTTATTGTGATTAGCATGTAACTTTTAAGAATTTAGCTATATGCTGAAGTGAATTCTAGCACAACTTTTGTGAATATTACATGAATTAACTGCTTAGCCTGTCCTCAAGCAAAAAAAAGTGACCATTCAGTTATTCATCATCTCTTTTTACAACAAGCTTAATCTCATTAAACTCATTAACAGCGGTTTCAAATAGAATTGGACAGCAACAAACAGAGCAATCTTCGTAATAATCTTGCTCCCCTGCAGAGTTATCTAACAAAATAGCAATAGATTCGCCACAATAAGGACAATCTATAGCTAGCTCTTCCATTACTGTACTTTTCTTAGCAATATATCCAGCCAGGCCATAGGCAACAAGCGCTTTAAATAGCCAAATAAATAGGTTGGAAAAGTCACATAATAACGAATTTTTGGTTTTTTAGACTCCAGAGCATGAATCACTTTTTCGGCGACTGCTTCAGCGGGTAAGGTAAAAGGGGCTGCAGGCCCTTCTTTTTGTAAGCGCTCTTCCATGGCTTTATATGTCTGCCGATGAAAACTGTTTTCAGGATTTATATTTTTCTTATATAAGGCAAAGGCATTTTTCCTGAACTGACTGCTAATCGGCCCAGGCTCTATTAAACAAAGCTGGATATTCGTTCCATACAGCTCAATACGAAGTGTATCAACCAAACCTTCCAGTGCAAATTTACTGGCGTTATAAGCGCCCCTATACTTCATCGCTACAAAACCAAGTATGGAGCTATTGTAGAGTATCCGCCCATGTCCTTGCTTCCGCATTAGAGGGATAATTAAATTGGTTAATTCATGGGTGCCAAAAAAATTAGTTTCAAACTGATTTCTTAAAACGTCACGACTTAAGTCTTCAACGGCTCCAGGCTGACCAAACGCGCCATTATTAAATAAACCATCTATTTTTCCATCAGTTAACTTGATTAAGTCATCGACAGCCTTGTTAATACTGTCTGAATCGGCCAAATCTAATTGTAATGCTTCAAAGCCTAGCTCTTTTAAATGCAAAACATCGGCCTCTTTTCTGGCCGAACAGATTACCCGATATTCTCGTTTTTTTAGTTCTACGGCTGTTGTATAACCGATACCTGTTGAACACCCTGTTATAAAAACTGTTTTAGCTGACATTACTTTATAAGTTCTGATTCTTTATAGTGAAAAGTTTTCGCTGAACTACAATCTGCTGAAAAAATCAGTTGCTTCATTTGACTTTGCACACTCAATTGAACAGATTCAACACGCATACAATTACCCGTAGCCAAGGCTCTTAGTGCCGCTACACGTCTGAACTTTTCAATTTCCGGTAATCTAGAGGCAAAAGGTTTAATTTGTTCTGGCAAGCGATCATGTCTATAGGGGGGAATAGCAAATGCACTATATTGAATGGTGTTGCCTTTAATTAGCTGTTGATTTTTTTCACTCTGCTCTGTTGCATCTTTTATGCGAGTAGCTTCTTTGAGCTGTTGTTTTTGTCGTTCAACTTCCTGTTGCTTCTTTAATTCTTGCTCTTGTTCTTGCAGCCTTAACTGAACAGTCAAGTCTGTTGAGCCACCTGTCTTAACATCAATCTTAAGTGCTTTATTCTCTTCTGCACAGGGAGAGGACTGATAAGCTGTTTTACCTGCCGCATCAGTACATTTATAAACGCCTGCGAAAACATTGCCAGACAACATTGTTACGGCGACAAGCCCCATTATTGGACTGACTAATTTCATATTATTGATCTCCATTTTTAATTGCCACTATTACTCAACTTGCTCTTCGTGTAAATAGGTTTTTTCTTGGTACCGACGACTAACAAAAACAAATAAAATTGCCGTCAACAACATTAATCCAGTAAAAAACCAAAAATAGGCGGCACCAGCTAATTTATAACTACCGTCTTCATTAATAATAAAAAAGTTAACTGCACTAGTAAATAAATTACCTAAAGAAATAGACATAAAAAATAAAGCCATTACAAACGACTTCATCCTTTTCGGTGCCTGAGTGTATGAAAACTCCAGACAGGTAATAGAGACCATAACTTCTGCCGCTGTTAATAACAAATAGGCCACTAGTTGCCAGCCTATATGAGGAATCAAACCTTTATCAATTTGCATTTGAATCATGGCTGGAATTGCAAAAGCGATTGCCGTTATAAATAAGCCTATTGATATCTTTTTAAGTGTCGTTAATTTAAACCATCTGTTAAGTATAGGGTAAATTTGATAACTAAACAGAGGAACCAACAGCATAATTAACAAAGGGTTTGCAGCCTGAATTTGCGAAGGTAGAATCTCCACGCCCCAGATAACCCTATCCATTTTTTGTGCCTGTAGCACCCAGGAAGAGCCTGTTTGTTCAAATAATGCCCAAAAAACAGCAATAAACAAGTAAATAGATCCCAGTTTAAAGATCACCTTTAAGCCAAATGAACTGAATACCTCTTTAATAAAATGACTGCCAGTTGCAGGAATGTGTACAAAACGATCACGACCACTCCAGAATGCAATCGTTGCGATTAACATTAAAACCCCTGGCACAGCAAAAGCGACTGCCGCGCCATACTGGTCTAATAACCAGGGGATAATCAACATAGCCGCAAATGCACCTAAGTTAATGGAAAAATAAAACCAGCCAAAGACTTTACTTAATAAATGATGATTTGAGAAACCAAATTGATCACCTAAATGTGATGACACACAAGGCTTAATTCCTCCGGCACCCAACGCTATCAAGCCCAACCCCGCTAACAAGCCAACACGGGTATCATCCAAAGCTAAAACAAAATGCCCAAGACAATAAAACAGTGATAAAAATAAAATAGTTCGATATTTACCAATCAATCCATCAGCTAACAGCGCACCAAACAAAGGCATAAAATACACTGCCGAGACAAACAAGTGATAATAAGCTTGCGCTTCGTGTTCACTCATAACATCCAAATCACCCGTAGAATTCATTAAATATTGCGTCATAAACACCACCAGAATAGCGCGCATGCCATAATAGCTAAAGCGTTCAGCCGCTTCATTTGCCACAATAAAAGGAATACCTGAAGGTATGGATTTACTCGCTACGGGAGCTATTTTGTATTTAGATGTCATTGATCATTTACAATTTCTTCTTAGATAAAATAAAATAGTGAACTTTACACTACAATGCTCGTCAGATGGACTTGAATTTTAAGTCACCTAAACATCTACATACAAAGGATAGAAAAATCGCTCATGCCTGAGATCAGTCTAAGTCACTCTCAAAGTTCTTTTCAGCAGCTTAAGTCGCACATTAACGAACAAATTATAGGCCAGGATGTTCTGGTAGAAAGGATGTTAATCGCTTTGCTAGCGGATGGCCACATATTAGTCGAAGGCGCGCCAGGCTTAGCCAAAACACGCGCAATCAATGTATTAAGTAAAGGTATAGAAGCAGACTTTCATCGAGTCCAGTTTACCCCTGACTTATTACCAGCCGATTTAACTGGAACCGAAATTTACCGACCACAACAAGGTCTGTTTGAGTTTCAGAAAGGACCCTTGTTTCACAACCTGGTTCTAGCAGATGAAATCAACCGCTCACCAGCCAAAGTTCAGGCGGCCTTATTAGAGGCCATGGCTGAAAGGCAAATTACTGTTGGTAGCACAACCTATCCTTTACCTAAATTATTTATGGTAATGGCGACTCAAAACCCAATTGAGCAAGAAGGCACTTACCCTTTGCCAGAAGCGCAATTAGATCGGTTTTTATTACATGTTGCTATTGATTATCCTGAAGCTGAACACGAGAAAGAAATTTTGCATCTTGCCCGTAGAGAAGCCAAAGGTGATTTCCGGAAAAAAAACAAAGACTTCCAGCCTATTAGCCAGCAAGCCGTATTATCTGCTCGGGACGAAGTGCTGGATATTCATATGGCGGATAGTTTAGAGGATTATTTATTACAAATTATATTGGCTACTCGCAATCCCGCTGCTTATGGTGAAGACCTGGCTGGCTGGTTGCAATATGGTGCCAGTCCAAGAGCCAGTATTGCATTAGACCGCTGTGCCAGAGCCAAAGCCTGGTTACAACAACGTGATTTTGTAGGCCCCGAAGATATTCAGGACATGGCTTTTGATGTACTGCGTCACCGCTTAATTTTGTCTTATGAAGCAGAAGCAGAAGGTATAACCACTGACGACTTTATTAAACAGTTAATTGCTAGAGTTGCTGTGCCATAAATGAGTACTCCTGATAATAGCCTGATTTCCATTCAGTTAAAGACTCTGGTTAATTTAGCAAGGCCCGCGTCATTACTTAAGCTGCATCACTCCGCCATTAGAGCTCAGCAAAGTGGAGGCTTTGTTTCCCGCTTTAAAGGTCGGGGCATGGAGTTTGATGAAGCCAGGTTGTACCAGCCAGGTGATGATATTCGTAGCATAGACTGGCGAGTGACTGCGCGCACAGGAAAAACTCACACCAAGGTATTTCGTGAAGAACGCGAACGTCCGGTGTTTATTTCCGTTGATAACCGCCCTACCATGCATTTTGCTACCCGTGGTGTATTTAAATCAGTACAGGCAGCAAAAGTGGCCGCGTTATTAGCCTGGACGGCTCAACATAAAGGCGATCGTATTGGTGGTCAAATCTATACCGACTCAGAGTGTCAGGAAGTCAAACCACAAAATGGTAAGCATGCGGTATTACGTTTTTTTAATGCATTGATTAATCCACGATCAGCCAAAAAGCAGGACATGACACTGGAACAAACCCTGGCCAGACTTATTCAGCATGCCCGCCCTGGTAGCCTGGTTTATATTATCAGTGATTTTAGAGGTTTAGAGAAAAAAGCAGAGAACCACTTGGCTAAATTATCCAGCCATTGCGATGTGGTGTTAATTCATATTTATGATGAACTAGAAAGCCACTTACCTGCCAAAGGCCGCTATCGTTTTACCGATGAACAACTTGATGTAGTGATAGATACAGGGGATAGCCAGCGTATATTAAGCTATCAGCAGCATTATCAACAACGCCTGGATTATTTGCAGCACACGGCAAAAAAATTAAACCTGGTTTTCTTTCAATGTAGCACCACGGATGACCCTATTGAGGTTTTACGCTAATGGGACCCCAAACACTGCAATTAAGAGATATACATTTACCCGACGCGATTAACTGGTGGCCGCCGGCCCTCGGCTGGTGGATAGTAGCCTTATTAATCCCCTTGTGTTGCTGGTTTATTGTCTGGCTATATAAGCGAATTACACGAAAAACAGCGGTAAAAACCGCGAAAAAGTTAATTATAGCGTTAAAACAGAATAGTGATTTAAGTCAAATGGAGAAACTCTCTCAGCTGTCTGAACTCATCCGTCGAGTGGCTATTAGCCAATCCCCTCGGACTGAAACAGCCAGCTTAACTGGACAAGCCTGGTTAAAATATTTAGATAGCACAATCAAAGGCACACCTTTCACTCAGGGGGTAGGTCAGGTATTGGCAACTGCCCATTATCAAAAATCAACGACTACTGATTTAGATATTAGCGCTATCACTCAACTTTGTGAAACCTGGCTTAAAGCCCAAAAATAAACATGATCCATTTCCAATGGCCATTACTGATATTGGCACTTCCCCTTCCCCTATTCATTCGCTGGTTAATGGCTGCCGAACTACCCGCAGAACAGGCCGCTCTAAAAGTCCCCTTTTTAGAGGATTTTGGTCGTGGCGAAACTAAAGTTGTAAGCCAGAATACACAATGGCCACTGTTGTTAGCCATGATTGCCTGGATGTTTTTAATTTTAGCCTGTATGAGGCCGCAATGGATGGGAGAGCCCATAGAACAAGCCGTGAGTGGTAGAGATTTAATGCTGGCAATTGATTTATCAGGCAGTATGGAAGCGGAAGACTTTGTCATTGAAAACAGGCGAGTAGACAGGCTGACAGCAACAAAAAAAGTCGCCAGTGAATTTATTAGCCGCCGCGCAGGTGATCGTTTAGGACTCATTTTATTTGGTACCCAAGCCTATCTGCAAACCCCTTTGACCTTTGACCGAGCCACCGTTAATACTCTATTAAATGAATCTGCCTTAGGTCTTGCAGGAGAAAACACCGCTATTGGCGATGCCATAGGTCTAGCGGTAAAACGACTCAGAAAACAACAAACTAAAAGTCGAGTGCTAATCTTGTTAACCGATGGTGCAAATACTGCAGGAGAAGTCACCCCGATAAAAGCCGCAGAACTGGCGGCTGAAAATCAGTTAAAAATATACACCATAGGCATCGGTGCAGATGAAATGATTGTGCGTAGTTTTTTTGGCTCACGCAAAGTCAATCCATCCAGTGAGCTGGATGAAAAAACCTTAAAAGCCATTGCTGATAAAACAGCAGGGCGCTATTTTAGAGCCCGAAACACAGAGGAACTGAATAAGATTTATCAGTTACTAGATGAATTAGAACCTGTTGAAAAAGATAAACAATATTTTCGCCCTAAAACAGAGCTTTATCACTGGGCCTTAGCCATGACGTTATTATTAGCCACTATCATCAGCATCAGTCGAATTAATTGGAGAGGCTTGTGGAACTAATAAACCTTGCAGAATTTCACTTTATCCGACCGTTTTGGTTATTAGCTTTAATTCCGGCCATCGCTATCACTGTATTATTACTCAAAAACAAACTAAACCAGGGCAATTGGTCGAATGTCTGTGATGCAGAATTATTACCCTTTATTTTGCAGGAAAAATCAGTCCCTCATAGCCGCTGGACGCTATCAGCAGGTGCTATTGCTAGTTTATTGCTGATAATTGCCATAGCTGGCCCTACCTGGGAACGTATACCCTCTCCTGTATTTAGAAATGATGCGGCTTTAGTCATTGCACTGGATTTATCTCAATCAATGAATTCAGCTGATATAAAACCCAATAGACTCAGTAGAGCACGTTTTAAAATCGCCGACATTTTAAAACAGCGCAAAGATGGTCAAACTGCATTATTAGTTTATGCAGGGGATGCCTTTACTGTTACCCCGCTAACGGAAGATACAGAAACTATCAGCAGCCAGCTTTCCGCATTAACAACGAATATTATGCCTAGTCAGGGCAGCAATACCACCCTGGCCTTAGAAAAAGCCGTTGAATTATTAAAACAGTCTGGACTGCAATCAGGGGAAGTTTTACTGGTTACCGATGCAGTTGATTACGATAAAACTGTAGAGGCGGTTGAATCCCTATCGGGCTATCATTTATCCATACTTGGCGTAGGCACAACCGAAGGTGCACCCATCAAAATTGCCCAAGGCGGTTTTCTTAAAGATAGCCAGGGCAATATTGTATTACCTAAACTTAATCGTAATGAGCTGGCTCAGTTAGCCAGCAAAGGTAAAGGTATATACCAAACCATTAGCGCTACAGACAGTGATATAGACGCCTTACTCAATCAATTTGATAAACCAACAGAAAAAGCAGGCGATGCCGATAATAATTTGTTTATTGATCAATGGAATGAAAAAGGCCCCTGGTTATTATTATTGGCCTTACCTTTAGCCGCATTACAATTTAGAAAAGGTTTATTATCTTTAGCTTTTATTTTTTTATTGCCTGTCCCAGATTCAGCTTATGCAATGGAATGGAAAGATTTATGGCAAACTCAAAATCAGCAAGCCCAACAGGCTTTTAAGCAAGGGAATTATCAGCAAGCCGCCGAGCAATTTGATAAGCCGCAATGGAAAGCAGCCGCGCAATATAAAGCGGGAGAATTTGAAAAAACCTCTGACACCTTGAAGCAGGATGAATCGGCAACAGGGCTTTATAACAAAGCGAATGCATTGGCTAAATCAGGAAAACTACAAGAGTCTATAGAAGCTTATAAACAAGCTTTAGAAAAGAACCCAGCTAATGAAGATGCCAAATACAATAAACAGCAAGTAGAAAAAGAACTGGAAAAACAAAAACAATCAGAACAAGATAATCAGCAGCAAGGTGAAGATAAGCAAGACTCTGAACAACAAGAATCTGATAAAAAGGATCAGCAAGGCGAGCCGTCTGATCAATCTGACGAACAGAAAGAGGGCCAGCAATCTGAGCAAGATTCTGAATCAGACTCTAAACCCTCTGAGCAACAGCAATCAGCAGAAGATAAAGAATCTGAACAAGCCAAAACAGAGCAAGAAGAGAACGATCAGCCACAACAGGACGAAAAAGAAGCTGAACAACAGCAAGCTCAGCAGGCAGACCCAGATGCTGAATATGACGAATCAGAACAGGCCAGCGAGCAATGGCTGAATCGTATTCCTGATGATCCTGCCGGCTTATTAAAAAGAAAGTTTAAATATCAATATGGCCAACGTGGTGCTAAACCGAGCAATAACCAGGCCTGGTAGTTTTAAATAATAACCACAAAGCTGTTGAAGGGGTAACCAGCCTCAGCTTTGTGGTGAACAATAATGTTTTAAAGTTCACTTAATACAATGACAGATACAAAAACTAAATCCCCATTTTTATACTTGATTTTATTTCTAATCAGTAGCCAAGTTGTAATAGCAACAGAAATCAAAACTACGCTGGATAGAAACCCTGTCAGCATAAATGAATCGGTACAACTTACCTTTACTGCAACTGAATCGCCAGATGATGATCCTGACTTTAGTCCCTTAGAAAAAGACTTTGAAATTTTAAACCAAAGTCAGCGTAGCAATTCATCATGGGTTAATGGTAAATCAACTAAAACCATTCAATGGGTACTTAAAATCATGCCCAAAAAGACCGGGGGGATTTTTATACCCGCCATCTCTTTTGGTGATGATAACAGTCAAATGGCTAAATTAATTGTCACTCAAAATCAGACGACAGCGAACAACAATCAAGATGCCGATTTATTCTTAGAAGTAGAAGCAACGCCTAAAACGCCTTATGTACAGTCACAAGTACTCTATACCTTAAAACTTTACAGCAAAGTCAATTTATCACAGGCAAAATTAAGTGAGCTTGAGATATCTGATGCACTAGTGGAAAAACTGGGTGAGGTTAAAAAATATAATACTAAGCGAAATGGCGTTGAATACACGGTAAATGAACTCAATTACGCCATTTTTCCGCAAAAAAGTGGGGTTATAGATATAGATCCCATGGCTTTAACCGCCGAAGTCATAAGCCGTTCTCAGCCTCGGTTTAATGGTTTTTTTAACCGCCAGATAAGCAAAACCAAGCGGGTGTTATCTAATGCCATCCGCTTAAATGTGCAAGCAGTGCCAGAAACCTTTAAAGGCAAACGCTGGATTCCTGCAAGTCAGGTGGTAATTGAAGAAAAATGGTCTGGCGCAAGCAATCAAATGAAAATTGGTGAGCCATTAACTCGTACATTAACCCTGCTTGCTGTTGATAATACTGTCGCACAATTACCAGAGTTACATAATAATACCGAAATAGAGCAATTAAAAACCTATCCAGACCAGCCAGTATTAAAAGAACAAAAACGCAATGAAGGCTTAATTGCCTTTAGAGAAGAAAAAATTGCCTTTATTCCATCAAAAGCAGGCAGTTACACATTGCCAGCCATTGAAATACCCTGGTTTAATACTCGAACTCAAACCATGGAAGTTGCCCGAGTTGCTGAAAGAACGGTAACCGCAATTGCTGCAACGACATCGCAAAACAATATATCTACCATTGATAAAATAGTAGCAGAACCAATTTCAATCACACCTGAGACAACTACCGTTAAAGCGGTAGAAAATAAATTCTGGATGTGGCTATCGATTATCTTAGCCTGCGGCTGGTTACTGACAATTTTATTGTTCTTCACACTGCGCAAACCTAAACAATTAGCTCCCGCCCCCATCGACAACAAAGAAATCACTATAAAAGAAAGTATTAAGGCATTAAAGAAAGCCTGTGCTGAAAACAAGCCCCTGGCCGCTAAAAATGCCTTATTGGCCTGGGGAAAAATACTTCACAGTAGCCAAACATTATCAGCAATTGCCCCTCATTGTGAGGCGCGCTTAAGAGATGAGATTCTACACTTAAATCAAAGCCTGTATGCCAGCCAGGCAGAACCGTGGCAAGGCAAAAAATTATTTCAAACCTTTACAGAAAATAAAGCGCGTAAGAAAGTCGCAAAAAAAACCAATGATGCTTTAGAGCCTCTTTATAAGGTATAGAGCTCTATCTATCATTCATGATTATAAACTAGCAGATAAAAGCCATGAAAAAAGAACAGTTTCAGCTGGGGCAAGAATTTTATACAGAAACAGGGAAATGGCGATGTACGGATATCGGAACTCGAGTTATTGTCGCGATTCAATTAAACCAGGAAGATTCTAGCCACTATAATGGCCCTCCATTCTCTATAGCCGAATATGTTTTCGATGAGAGCGATATAGAATCATGCAGCCTTAACTCTGTTGAATTTGAAGATAATATTGCTGAAATAATTAAAAGCAAGAAATTCAATGAAATAGAAGATGCATTTATGTTTACCTGTTCAGCTGGCGATGGTGAGAATTCAGCCATACTAGATAAGAATACAGGAAAGGTTTACCTGCGTTCCGACTGGATTGATATGGATGAGCAGGACGTCCTTGCCGAAGAAGACTTCGACTCAACAGTCCATATTCATTTACCTCATAAAAATGATCTGGACTTAGGTAAAGACCTTGTTTTTGAGTTTACAGAGCAATATATGCCTGACGATGAATATAAGGTGGATCAAATATTTAGCAAAAAAGGCGCTTATTCAAGATTTAAGGACTTATTGCAGTCTAAAGACTTATTAGAGCAATGGTATGAGTTTGAAAATAGACAGCAACAAATTGCACTCATTCAATGGTGTAAAGAAAATGATATCTCGTTCTAAATTTGGCCAGTATGATTCACACTTAACAGTAAAGTTGATGGGCACGCTATCGCTTTACCCTACAGCTTATTAAAGACCACCAGACAACATGTAGGGCGGGTAATCTTGCCATTTGTTTTGCCTAAAGTGAATGAATAGAGATAGTGTAACAGGGATTTAAGTTTACTCTGGCCCCAGTTATGATGAGTAGATTTAAAAGGTTATCGCATGTTATTTGGTGTTGAAAAAAACAATTCTTATGAATAAACAAGATACGATAAAAGTAAAACCAAGGCCTCAGATACTGTCTTAAAAATAAACTTTAATTTTCTTTTTAAGACAGTATCTGAGGCTCCCAATGTTTTTATCCACCTATGTTTTTCCTTGAGGATTTAACCCTGTTGTGCTAATTTGATATGTAGTTTACTCAATTATTGATACTTTTAGCTTGCTTTGTTACTTCCTATTTTATTATTTATGAGTAAATTTTTTAGTTTTTAGCTATTCAAGCTAGAAATTCATTCCCTTTAACGGGGTTTGCAAGAAGCTCAATATATATGGAGTTAAAATGAGAAATATACCGTTTTTAAAAAAAGCATTGATAACATTCGTTTTGACTGGTTATTACACGTCGTCACAAGCAGTCATCGTAGCTGGCAAAGATTGGCGCCAAGTCACAGACACTGTCAGAATCTCTTGGAACCAGATGGACAGTATTTATGATACAAACACGGGGCTATTGGATACCGAAGTCTCCACGATCTCGAGTGGTACTGGGGAAGTAGTTGATTTTGCCGGATATTCGTGGGCCAACGCTACTGAGGTTACTTTGATGTTGTCAACACTTTCCCCAGATATGACACCAAACGCACAGGGGACCGCATTTGGACTAGCCACTACATGGGCACCAGAACTCACGCAGCTGTTCAGCCCAACCCGTATCACCGACGCATCAAACGCGGTAATAGGAATCACTCGGGACATAAGCGCAATTTCCAACCTAGTCGTTACAGCTAACATTGAAGATTGTATTCCAAACAATTGTCTTGACATTGCCGATTATAATGTTGTGCATAACACCGTCGCGCTCGATGATGTTGGCCAATGGGTTTACACTACGACTACAGTCGTACCAGTTCCCGCAGCGGCCTATCTTATGGCTACAGGGCTATTAGGCTTAATAGGGTTTGCACGTAAAAGAGCTTCTGTTGTAGTAGTGTGATTTTCTTTAAGCACCCACAGCACACGAATATAGTACCCCCCATTGTCCAG
>Ga0209494_1000415_pt1 | contig 18547 bp, 15 predicted proteins | sample EN1Hudseemescosm_FD_184628 | JGI IMG/M metagenome (GOLD analysis project Ga0209494, IMG submission 184628) | Methane-oxidizing microbial communities from mesocosms in the Hudson Canyon - EN1B Hudson Canyon (SPAdes) (version 2) | ecosystem: Environmental > Aquatic > Marine > Cold seeps | place... | reverse complement strand
CGCTTTTTGCTAAGCCTGGACCTATTGTTTTAGCTAAATCTAGGCCAGTTGAGCCTTTTGGTAAATCCTGTTTTGATCCATCGGGTAAAGTTATAGATAGCATCATTTATTAAGTGTTTATAATTAATCCAAGTTGATTTATTTCTTTTTCCCTGTTTTTTTGCCATTTAGATCGATGATTTGCAGGTTCAATCTCTACAGCAGTAACTTTATACTCTGGACAATTAGTAGCCCAATCACTGTTTTCTGTTGTTACGACATTAGCACCAGTTTCTGGATTATGAAATGTAGTATACACAACTCCTGCTGGTATTTTTTCTGTAACAATTGCTTTTAATGTGGTTTCTCCTTTTCTACTTCTAAGAAGAACTAACGAATCGTTATTGATGCCTCTGGTAGATGCATCGGCTGGATGTATTTCCAACACATCTTCATTGGACCATAGATTATTATGTGTTCTTCTGGTTTGTGTTCCTACATTATATTGGACGAGATTCCTCCCTGTTGTGAGTAACAATGGGTATTTTCGATTAGCAACTTCAGTAGTGGGCACATAGTCAGTAATCATAAATTGCCCTTTACCTCGAACAAACTCATTCACATGCATTATTGGAGTTCCTAACGGTGCAGACTCGTTGCAAGGCCACTGAACGCTTCCAACTTCGTCTAATTTTTTGAATGAGACACCAGTAAAGGTCGGTGTTAGTTCAGCTACCTCTTCTAAAATTTCTTCAGAAGACTTGAAGTTCATTTCATAACCCATAGCACTAGCCAATTCTTGTGTGATTTCCCACTCATGTTTTCCTGTAAGAGGTTTCATTACAGGTCTGACTCTATTAATTCTCCTTTCAGCATTAGTAAATGTGCCATTTTTTTCTAAAAAAGAAGTTGCTGGCAAGAAGACATGAGCAAAGTGTGCAGTTTCAGTTAAAAATAAATCCTGAACAACAACACATTCCATAGATCGAAAAGCTTCTTCTATATGTTGAGTATTCGGTTCAGACTGAACAAAATCTTCGCCTTGTATGTATATGCCTTTAAATTCACCACCGACAGCTGCATCAAACATATTTAGAGATCTTAACCCCGCTTCTTTTTGAATTTTAACATTCCATTTTTTTTCAAACACTGATCTTGCATCATCATCTGTAATGGGACGGTAACCAGGGAGTTCATGTGGAAAAGAACCCATATCGCATGAACCTTGGACATTATTTTGACCCCTCAATGGATTCACTCCAGCTCCAATAAAACCAACATTACCGGTTGCCATAGCTAGATTTGCCATTCCCATTACCATTGTTGAGCCTTGGGAATGTTCTGTAACACCTAACCCATAATAGATGGCACTTTTATCACCTGAAGCATAAAGGCGTGCTGCTTTTCTAATGATATCCGCTTCAACGCCGGTTGGTTTTTGAGCAGCTTCAGGAGAATTCGAATCGTCTTTTATAAATTCAACCCAATCATTGAATGCTGTTTCTTCGCATCTGTTTTTAATGTAGTCATGATCAATTAAGTTTTCATGAACAGCCACATGAGAAAATGCATTTATCAATGGAACATTGGAGCCTGGTAAGATTGGCAGATGAAAATCTGCTTTTATATGAGGTGATTCTACGATGTCTGTTTTTCTTGGATCTATTACAATTAATTTGGCGCCTTCCCGTATTCTTTTTTTCATTTGTGATGCAAAAACAGGATGCCCTACTGTAGGGTTTGCACCAATAATCATTATGACATCAGCGCTTGCTACACTGTCAAAGTTTTGTGTTCCAGCAGATGTTCCAAATGTTTGTTTCAAGCCATACCCTGTGGGCGAATGACAAACTCTTGCACAAGTATCAACATTGTTGTTTCCAAATGCAGTTCTTATTAGCTTTTGCACAATATAGGCTTCTTCATTAGTAGTTCTAGCAGAAGTGATTCCACCAATAGAGTTAATACCGTATTGATTTTGGATATCTTTAAAACGTTTCGCTGTAAATTGAATAGCTTCATCCCAATCCACTTCTTTCCAATTATCCGTGATCTTATTTCGAATCATTGGCTTAGTGATTCTGTCTTGATGTTTTGCATAGCCCCACGCAAACCTTCCTTTGATACAACTGTGTCCTTTGTTGGCTTTTCCGTCTTTGTAAGGAACCATTCTGACAACATCATTATTTTTTACTTCAGCTTTGAATGAACACCCAACACCACAATAAGCACATGTTGTTAGAACCGTTTCATTGGGCACGCCTTTTTCTACTACCGATTTTTCTATCAAACTTCCTGTAGGACAGGCTTGCACACAAGCTCCGCATGAAACACATTCAGAATCGAAAAAGTTCTCTGAAACACCGGGTTTAATTTTTGATTCAAACCCTCTTGATTCTATAGACAAAGCAAAAGTACCTTGAACTTCATTACAGGCTCTAACGCAACGAGAGCAAACAATACATTTGTCAGGGTCAAAGTTGAAATAAGGGTTAGAATCATCCACATCAGTTCCTAAATGATTACAACTATCTTCGAAGTTATATTTGGAAGGCACTAATTGATTGTTCTCTAATAGCTGATGGTTATCTGCTTGAGTTTGGAGATCACAATCACCATCTGCTGAGCATGTATTACAGTCAAGTGGATGATCTGATGTGTACATTTCTAATAAATCTTTTCTCAAAGAATCCAAATGATTATTCTTAGTTATAACTTTCATTCCGTTATTGAGTGGTGATGTGCAAGAGGATGGATAACCAAAACCTTTTCTACCTTCGAAATCCACAATACAAAGTCGGCAAGAACCAAATGCATCAATATTGTCTGACGCACATAAACTCGGTATATCCACACCTACCATTGAAGCAGCTCTCATAATGGATGTGCCTTCAGGAACTGATATTTCAATACCGTCTATATAGCCTGTTACAGTATTCTCAGAAGTTACTTTTGGTGTACCGTAATTTTTTTCTTTTAATAAAGTCATTTTTCAATCAATTCGTTAGGAAAGAATTTAATTATAGAATGAATTGGGTTAGGCGTCATTCCTCCCATTGCACATAATGAAGTAGCTTCCAGAGTTTCACACAAGTCATGGAGTAGAGTTGCATCGTTTTTTGATGTTTTATTTTTTTGTAATCGTTCAATAATCTCCACCCCTCTAACTGATCCAATTCTACAAGGTGTGCATTTACCACAGGATTCTTTTACACAAAATTCCATAGCAAATTTTGCTTGTTCAGCCATATCTACAGAATTATCAAATACGATAATACCACCATGACCTACAGATCCTTTGAGTTCTTGAAGTGACTCAATAGTTAATGATGTATCCAACATACTGGATGATAAGTAAATACCCAAAGGCCCACCAATTTGTATAGCGTGAATTGGTTGACCTGATTTTGTTCCATAACCAAAATCTTTAACTATCTCATTAAGTGAAATATCAAATCTGGTTTCAATAAGACCGCCATGATTAACATTACCACTCAATTGAAAAGGCATGGTTCCAATTGACTTATTTGATCCAATTTGTGAAAAATCCGATTGATCATTCAATAAAAGCGCCGGGATAGTAGCTAGGGTCACTACATTGTTTATTAGTGTGGGTTGTCCAAATAGACCATTGATAGCTGGTAACGGTGGTTTCGATCGAACCAAACCTCTTCGACCTTCGATGCTTTCCATCATCGCAGTTTCTTCGCCACAAACATAAGAGCCAGCCCCAATTCTTAATTCAATATCAAAGTTGAAATTTGAATTTTGTATATTATTTCCCAGATAATTATTATCCAATGCTATATCTATTGCTCGGATCAGAAACTCTTTTGCCAATGGGTATTCTGACCTTAAATATATATAGCCCTTTGAAGCACCCACAGCGTAGGCTGCTATGGTCATACCTTCAATCAAAGCAAAAGGATCTGATTCCATAATCAATCGATCTGAGAACGTTCCACCATCCCCTTCATCTGCATTGCATGCCAGGTATTTAACTGAAGTGTCTTGGTCAAATACAGTTTGCATTTTAATTCCAGTTGGGAAAGCCGCTCCTCCTCGTCCATTAAGACCAGATTCTTTGATTCGATTGATTGTTTTCTGAGGACCAATTTCTAAGGCTGTTAATAAAGACTGATAACCTTTAGAGTTTTTATAATATTTAATATTTAAGGGGTCTTCATGACCTATTCTAGAAAAGACAATCCTGTTTTGTTTTTTTATAAAATCAATTTCATTGATATCAAAAGGGTTTCTTTTTTCAAAATCTAAAAAGAATTCTTCAATCGTATTCAAGTGGGATAATTTTATATTTCTATAACTGGCTCCCCTTCTTATTCCATCTTTTTTTATCTCAATAAAAGGTTCAAGCCAAAATGCTCCCCAAGATCCATTTCTAATGATTTCTATATTTTCATCATTAATTAGCTTACTGATATCTTGATACAGTGAGTTTGCACCAACAGAGTTTGCTGACGTTTCATTTGGGATGAAAATTTTAATAATGTTTTTCATAATTCCTGTACGTCATTTTCTTTTAAGTGACTGACAATCTTTTTGGTTGTTGCTTCACCTATGACCGTATCATTAATCATTACTGATGGACCTACTGCACAATTACCCAAACAAAAGACTTCTTTTAACGTAATATTTAAATCATCACTAGTTTCATCCATCTCAAGACCAAAATATGAGGTAAGATCACTGAGTAATTGTTTACAATTCTGGCTTTGACATGCTTCAGCCTGACAGATTTTAATTATGTTTTTACCAATGGGCGCTAATCTAAAATCATCGTAGAACGTTATTACATCGATTACTTCGGCTTGAGAGAAATTAAAAGCAATGGCTAATTCTTTAATATTATCTTTACTGATAAATCCCAAGTGATCTTGAAGAGCATGTAATGCAGGCATAAGACCGCCTTTTTCTTCAATAAAGGGTTTAATAATATTTCTAGAATCTATTGGCATAATTTTGAGTAATTATCTGGAAATTATTTTTTCCACTCTTCGAACCCACCATCAACGCTGTAAAGATCTTTGAAACCCTGCGATGATAAATAGTCAGCAGCATTTTGACTTGAAATACCTTTATAGCAATAAATAATGGTCGGTTTATTTTTTTTCGAAGTTTTAACAAATTCTGCTATATTTTTGTCGCTTAAATTCAATGCGCCTTCAATATGTGAGATTGAAAAACTTTCCTCATCTCTAATATCAATTAGATAGTTATCCGTTCTAAGTAATTCTTTGGTTTCTTCAACTGAAATGTTCTTAAACTTATTCATATAAATAAATGATAAATATAATATTAGGGACATTATAATTACTAAGTTAAATTATGACATCAGAAAGATGATTTTATGTATTACGATATTATTATTATAGGCTCAGGACCTGTGGGTCTTTCTTTAGCTAAGGCATTGTCATCATTGGATTTAACAATATGTATTATTGATCAACAGACCGAAGCCATACTTTCTTCACCACCCGATGATGGACGCGAGGTTGCTATAACGCATCTCTCAAAGAAAATACTAAGCGAGCTTGGTTCTTGGGAGTTAATTGATGACGAGTCGATTTCCTTAATAAAAGAAGCAAAAGTTTTAAACGGGTTATCACCCTACTCGCTGCATTTTAGTCACCAAGAAACTGACCAAGCAACTTTAGGTCATTTAATTCCCAACCAATTGATAAAAGCTTCAGCTTACAAAGCCATACAGAATCTTAAAAATGTTCACTGTATGACAGAAACCAAAGTCAAAGAATTCATTATCAGTGACACAGGTACCTTAGTGACTCTTGATAGTGGTGAGATAATAAATGCTGATATGATTGTTGCTGCGGATGGAAGATTATCGGGTTCCAGAAGACAAATGGGTATTCCTGCTGAAGTTAAAGATTTTGGTAAGACGGTTATAGTCTGCAAAATGAAGCATGAGAAACCTCATAATAATACTGCTTATGAATGTTTTCATTATGGAAGAACTTTGGCCATATTACCTATGGCAGGTAATTATTGTTCAGTGGTTATCACAATCAGCTCTGATAAAGCTACAGAAATTATAAAAATGACAGATGAGGATTTTAATCGAGACATACAGAATCGTTTTAATAATCGACTAGGTGATATGACGGTATGTGGTGAAAAGTTTTCTTATCCTTTGTATGCATCACATGCAGATTATTTTCATTCTGAACGTTTTGTTTTAGTTGGCGATGCAGCTGTTGGTATGCACCCAGTAACTGCTCATGGGTTTAATTTGGGTCTTAGAGGTAGTTATAATCTTGCAAACATTATTAAGACTGCTCGGGATAAAAATACACCTTATTATTCAAAAGATGTTTTGAAAGAATATAATCAGAAACACCAATTGATTACTCGACCGCTTTATTATGGGACCAATGTACTTGTTGATCTTTATAATAGTGAGCGAGTTACAGCTAAACTGATAAGGCGACTTGCACTTAGATTTGGAAATAATTTCTGGCCTGTTAAGAAATTGATCATGGATCAATTAACTGAAACGCACTAATTTTATATCCTTGAATATTTAATGAATCAGAGTAAGTATCATATTAATCATCAGTTTGCTGATCCAAACTCTCCTCAGAATAATCTAGAGTCAGCAGCAACTATTATATTAATTAGAGATGTAAGCAGCGTTTCTGAAGTATTTATGATTAAAAGAGCCACCAAATCTAATTTTGGGGGAGCGTGGGTTTTCCCAGGTGGAAAAGTTGATAATGAAGACTCAGAAAATAATATTTTAGATTATTGTCAGGGCTTAGATGATAAACAGGCATCAAGTATATTGAGTCTCAATGAAGGGGGATTGGGTTATTGGGTAGCATGTGTCAGAGAATGTTTTGAAGAATCTGGGGTCCTGTTAGCCTATAGAGAGAATGGACATTTATTTAAGCCAAGTTTGGATGAAAAAATTATATTAAATGATTTAAGACGCCAGCTAAATGATGACAGTATAGTTTTTATAGACATACTAAAAAAATTAAATTTACGATTAGCTTTAGATAGAATTCTTTATTTGTCTCATTGGGTTACTCCCAAAATTGAAAGTCGTCGATACAGCACAAGATTCTTTATTACTAGCATAGCTAATGATCAAGAAGCAATTCATGACGGTTATGAAGCTGTTGACAGTTTATGGATTAAAATTGAAAAAGCACTTAATGACTATGAACAAGGTACTTTTCCAATCATTATGCCCACCATAAAAAATTTAGAAGCAATAGCAGGTTATCCATCAACTCTATCGATATTGGAAGATAAGGAATCCATTCTTCCAAGTGATATTCTTACCATTGTGCCAAAGTTTTTTTTCGAAAAAGGTAAACTTGTGGGCCTGTTACCTGGAGATACTGGTTATGAAGACCATTAGATTATCACCCATAATCAGACGCATAACTGCAAACAATTCTAATATGTTTACTGGCCCAGGGACTAATTCATACCTTCTGGGAGATCAAGAAATATCGATTATTGACCCTGGACCAGCACTGATTGATCATATTGATGATCTTATTTCCATTTCGGGAAGTTATCTAAAGCAGATTATAATTACACACACGCACCCTGATCATTCACCTGGTGCTAGCATCTTAAAAGAAAAACTAGGTATTCCTATCTTAGGATTGACTACTGAATCGTCTCTAGAAAGAGATGAACCTATTGATATTGACCAACAAATCTCTCACGGTGATTTTATTCAGACGAACGAATACACATTGGAAGTTATACACACACCCGGCCATGCTTCTAATCACTTGTGTTATTTACTTAAAGAAGAGAATATTTTATTTACAGGTGATCACATCATGCAAGGATCAACAGTGGTTATAGCTCCACCTGATGGAAACATGACTGAATACCTTCACTCACTTAATTTACTGAAAGAATATAACATTAGTAAAATTGCCCCAGGACACGGAGAACTGATTCATGATCCAATTAAGATTATTGATTCCATTGTAGAGCACCGATTAGGCAGAGAAAAAAAAGTTCTTGAGAAGCTCAATAAAATTGGTCCGAGTACTATCGATGAACTCATCATCGAGGTTTATGATGATGTTTCAGCTATTCTTCATCCTATAGCTAAGTGGTCACTGGAGGCTCATCTAATTAAACTCAATGAGAATAAAAAAGTTGCTAAAAATAGACAACTGTACTCTGTAGTAGAATAATGTGTTTAATCATATAATACTTTTTAAACACTAAGTTATGGACAGCTCAATATATATTACTTATGCCGTTCCGGTCTTCTTTGCAATGATCGGTATGGAGTTTCTTTTTGGTGTTATTAAGGGGACAAATAACTATCGATTAAATGATTCCATTGCTGCAATCTCTTTAGGCTTAATCAGTCGACTTCCTCCTCTCTTAAATTTAGGAGTACAAGGCATAGTTTGGACTTATGTTGCAACCAATCTCAACATGCAATTAATGCCGAAAGATAGTTGGGTTACATGGGTGATTGCCTTTCTTTTTTATGATCTTTGTTACTATTGGATGCACAGGATGAGCCATGAAGTAAAGGTATTATGGGCCTCACATGTTGTTCATCATCAAGGAGAAGAGTTTAATTTAAGTACCGCCTTAAGGCAGACAAGTTCCGGCTGGCTTTGGAAATGGATATTCTATATTCCTTTATTTATGGTGGGTATACCCGGTGAAGTTTTCTTCACTGTCGCGGCCATCAATTTACTGTATCAATTTTGGGTTCACACTGAACATATAAGAACACTGGGTATTTTAGAGCAAGTGTTTATAACACCTTCAAATCACAGGATACATCACGCACAAAATCCTGAATATATTGATGCAAATTATGGGGGTGTTTTTATTATATGGGATCGTTTATTTGGCACATTTATTGCTGAAAGAGACGATATAAAAGCTATATATGGAACTGTAAAACCTCTTAAAAGCTGGAACCCTATTTGGGCAAATTTAGAAATATATCATCAAATGATTAGAGACACTATTCATACTAAATCACTGAGAAATAAGATTAAAGTTTGGTTTTCTAGCACCAGATGGAGACCTGAAGATGTTTATGAAAAATTCCCCCACACATCAAATGATTTAGATAATTTTGTTAAATTTAACCCCGAAGTGGATAAGGTATCAAAGATTTTTACAACATTGCAATTTGTGATTAATAGCTCTATTTCAACAATAATTATTTTTACGATAGCTGATCAACCCTATCTGCAGACTTTTTTATTAGCTGCAATGCTTATAATTTCCACTACTCTAGTTACAAACATTATTGAAAATAAGAAATGGGGATACCAAGCTGAACTCATCAGGTCTCTAATAACCGCATTGATGTTTATATATGGGGTGATTGATCCCAATTTATTGGCTTCAAAAATTTTCTTTTATCAATCGTTATTCAGTGTTGTTTTTATTGCAATCTTACTGCCAATAAATAAACGATATCCGTTGACACAATAAATCTTTATGTCGATAGAAATTATTTTACAAATAATAGCTATTATAATACCTCTGGTATTTGCTATTACAGTTCATGAGGTGGCTCATGGGTATGTTGCTAAAGGGTTTGGAGACTCTACAGCTTATCGTCAAGGGCGGCTAACTCTTAATCCGATGGCTCATATTGACCCAGTGGGAACCATTATTCTTCCAGCGCTATTAGTTTATTTAGGGGGTTTGGTGTTTGGCTGGGCAAAACCAGTGCCTATTAATCCTAATAATTTTTTAAGACCCAGAAGAGCAATGTTCTTTGTGGCCTTGGCTGGTCCATTATCTAATTTGTTTATGACTCTGTTATGGTCTTTACTTTGGTTGTTATTCAGCCTTATGATCAGCACTTCTTCAGCACCTAGTATGTTAGATCAATTCATTTTTCTTATGTGTCAAACTGGTATTTTTATTAACCTAGTTTTAATGATATTTAATTTACTTCCAATACCACCATTAGACGGTGGTCGAGTATTTCGATCATTGGTCAATGAGAAATATGGACGCTTAATAGATACCATCGAGCCCTTTGGAATTTTTATAGTTTTAGGTCTTTTGTTTTTTGGATTGCTTCAGCCAATATTCAAAATGGTTCAATATATAACCTCAGTATTGATGTAGAAGAATTTAATGAATTATAAAAATATTTCTCTCGTAATTATTTTCTTAATAGTCTCTTCTATTTATTCTACTGCTAATTGGAGCAGTGAAAATAACCTTGTAATTGAGGATATAGAGCTTGTTACAATTGATGAATATCAGTCTGATAATTTTAGTACCAGAGTTAGGTTTATAGTCATTCACTACACCTCTCTTGATTGGGAAAACTCATTGAAGGTTCTGACTAAACCACAGTACGGTGTCAGTTCACATTATTTAATACCCGAGAGTAAAGACAAGAGTTACCCTGAAGATAATTTATTGGTCTATAAACTTGTCAATGAAAACGATAGAGCGTGGCATGCAGGAGAGAGTCAATGGGAGCAGCGAACCAATATTAATGACCAATCCATAGGCATTGAATTGGTTAATACCTCAGAATGTTTTTATGAAGACCAAAATAAAAATCTTGATTACGCATCAAATTACATATGCAGTTTTTATGATTATGATCCATTACAAATAAAACTATTGATTAAACTAGTTAGGCAAATAATAGATGAAAATGAGGAAATTAAACCCACTTATATATTTGGACACTCAGATATTGCTCCTCAAAGAAAATCAGATCCAGGACCTAAATTCCCATGGCAATTGTTGTACCAAAATGGGATTGGTGCTTGGTACGATAATCCAACACTAGACAGATACTGGCGTGAATTTAACAATAATGAAGCACCATCAATTCAACAGATTCAATGCGGCTTAAAACGCTACGGTTATAACATAGATATTACATCAACTATGGATAAGCAAAGTTTTTACGTTATCAGAGCCTTTCAACAACACTTTAGGCCATGGAAAAGTGATGGCATTGCTGATATTGCTACTGCCGCAACCCTGTGGTCATTACTTGAGAAATATTTTCCAAAATCATTAGACAAAGATATGAAGATAATATGTCCTAATGATTAACATATATCAACTACACAAATAATTCGAGGTAAAATCATGAGAGCACTAATATGTCTAATAAGTTTTTTAAGCACAGCAATCCCTATCATTGGATCTGCTGACAGCTATCTACTTAATCCTAAACAAATCTTAGACGTTGAAACAGGTAAATTAATTCGATCAAAAGTCCTGGTTACCGATGGCAAAATTATGGCCATTTCTAATTCTTTTAAAGCCTCAGATGACCTCAAGGTAATTAATCTACCGGATTTAACTTTGCTTCCAGGTTTGATGGATGCGCATGTTCATTTAATTGGTAACACTGAACTTAAGGGTATGGAGAGACTATCTGAGTCTTCTTATTTATCAACTATATATGGGGTAAAGAATGCCCAAGATACTCTTATGGCAGGCTTTACAACAGTTAGGAATGTGGGAGCTAGTAACTATTCTGATGTCGCATTAAAACAAGCAATTGCTAATCAAGCAGTCTTGGGGCCAACGCTACTTGTCTCTGGACCTCCTTTGGGTATTACAGGTGGGCACTGTGATAATAATACCCTACCCTATGATTTCAAACATGGAGATGACGGTGTCGCTGACGGCCCATGGGAGATAAGGAAGAAGGTGAGAGAAAATAGAAAATACGGAGCTGATTTAATAAAGTTTTGTGCTACCGGGGGAGTGCTGTCAAAGAACACAAATTTAGGAACAACTCAGTACACGGCTGATGAAATGGAAGCTATTGTTGATGAAGCACACAGTAGAGATATGAAAGTTGCTGCTCATGCTCATGGACTTGATGGGATCAAGGCAGCAATACTCGCTGGCGTTGATTCTGTTGAACACTCAAGCTTTATTGACGAAGAAACAATTGAATTAGCTAAAACAAAAGGAGTATTCCTATCAATGGATGTATATGTTTCTGATTTCATTCTAGGTGAAGGGGTTAAACAAGGTATTCCTGAGTATTCATTGAATAAAGAGCGACAAGTGGGTAAAAAACAAAGAGAAAATTTTCAAAAAGCAGTTAAAGCTAATGCAAAGATAGTGTTTGGTACTGATGCTGGGATTTACCCCCATGGTAAAAATGCACGCCAATTTAAGTATATGGTCCAATGGGGAATGACTCCATTGCAAGCAATACAAGCAGCAACAATAAATACTGCGAGTCTTTTTGGGGTATCTAATATAGGTAAAATTAAAGAATCTTTTGAAGCAGATATTATAGGTGTAAAAGGCAATCCTCTTGAGGATATTACAAGTCTTGAAGCTGTTGAATTTGTGATGAATAACGGAATTGTTATCAAACAATAAAAAAAGCCCATTATGAAATGGGCTTTTTTATATTACCTTAAAAGAAAATCTAGAAGCTTCTTGAATACGTTATCCCTATGGTTCTAGGCGGTATCCATTGTAGATAGTTTCTAGCTCTATAACCTGGCGATTCAGCTGAAAATCTAAATGCTTCAGTTCTCTCATCCGTTAAGTTATTAATAGAGAGTTGAAGTCTTGATTGTTCATCCAGATTAACACCTACATTAAGATTAAGTTGAGTGTAACTTGGTGACATATCTTCATCACTCATTTTAAATGTAGCAAAGCTGTCTCCATAGTAACTCATATCTAGTCTAGCGAGAGCCGGTGACGACATAATATTAAATGCCATTGAGAGGCCTACTGCCATTTGTTCTTCAGCAATATTAGGTAGACGATCGCCTGCGACTGCACTCAGTGAAGAAATATCATTAGCAATTTCAGCACTGATAAAACTTCCTGCGAAATCTAATGCAATGGTGTCTGATAGATTTATAGAAAAATCAAGCTCTAAACCTGATGTTTCAGCTTCTCCACCGTTGTAGGTGAAGTTCCATCCGCAAGCAGGTCTAACAGTGACTTGAATGCCAGTCCAATCTATCCAGAAATATGTTGCATTCAAGCTGTATCCATCGCCTCTGGCTTTGAATCCAATTTCTGTGTTCTCTGCTTCATCAGACTTGTAACGTCTCTCAAACCCAGCTGCTTCTGGATCACTAGAACAAAAGTAAGGAAGAGCGGCATTATTACCACCTGATCTGTAACCAACAGATGAGACTGCAAACACAGTCAAATCATCATTCACTTCATAAGTAACTGTGTATTTGAAGCGATTATCTGATTCTGAACCGTTTTCCTCAGAACAGGTAACACCAACAGCTTCAGTTCCATCGCAACCTGTGTTATCAGCACTCTCATAGAAGACTCCGTATTCAGAGGATTTAAACCCATCTGATAATTCAAAGTCTCTCATGCCTAAGGTAAAAGTCCAATCTCCTACTGTGTAATCAACAGAACCGTAGAAGGCTTTTTCTTCTGCGTAGTTATAGTAGCTATAACTTCCATAGACTAAGAGACCAGTGTTGCCATTATATGACGTATCACCAAAAGGTGAAACATAGGATGACGGGTCGTAACCACCATTATGTGAGCTAAAGCCCATATAACCGAGATAATCAAGTCCATCGGCATTTGTTACTTCCCATTCCAAGACACTATTCGGGGCATATGCCCATTCAGTGTTGAAATACCCAACAGTCCATTGTATGGCTCCGTCTCCTTTAGAGGTGAGTCTGAGTTCTTGGGTTTCTCGTTCAGAATCAACAGTTAAATGAAGAGGATCAGGATAAAGGTCATCTGTATCAATTCTTGACCAGTCAGATGTCCCTCTATCTTCCCAGTCATAGTCTGCTAGCACTAGCATGGCGGTAAAAGCATCAAAGTCATATTCAGCAGTTAAAGCCACAGTTGTGGATTCAGAATTGTCGATTTCATCGGTGAACGAATAAAAGGCCAGTTCTGGATCATAACCTGTCAAATCTCCTCCAGCTGTTGCATAGACTCTTGTACAGGTGTCTCCATAATACCATTCGGCGTCATAGGTACAATTTGGATCAACAATATCTGCAGTTCCCGGTTTATCAGCGTTCCCTTTTTCTTTTTGACCCCAGTCAGAACGTTCTCTTTTCATTACCATAAGATTGAGATCAAGGGGACCGTCTGCATACCTGAACATTACTCTGTATTCATCATCATCTTGATTACCTATGTCTTTAGCACCTGTTGCAACGTTTTGATAAATTCCAGGGTTTTTTCCAGAAGTAACCACAGCTCTCATTGCCATTGTGTCTGAGAGTGGAACATTAACCATGGCGTTATAGGAGTACCCTGAATCTTCTGCAAGTTTTTTATCTAAATATTCAAGGGCAATATTAGCTTCAAATTCATCCATCATTGGCATTTTTGTAATGTATCTGATTGTGCCACCAACAGCGTTAGACCCGTATAATGTTCCTTGAGGCCCTCTTAAGACTTCAATTCGTTCAACATCATAGATATTGGTGATACCCATAGATATCTCATTCATAAAGGTATTGGAGGTGCCTGAATTAACTTGAGCAGTCCCAGTATTTAAACCTCTCATAGTATAGTATTGGTCGCCACCAGGGGTTGAAACGCCTGCAAGACTTCTAAGATAATCTTCAGGGTTATATATGCCTCGCTCAGTGATATCGTCTGATGTTAATACAGAAATATTCATCGGAATATCTTGTACAGTTTGTTCACGTTTATTTGCCGTAACTATGATCTCTTCAATACCTTGTGCAAAGATTGATGAAGATATAAATACAGCGGTGAAAATTAAAGTTAGCTTTTTCATAATTGTTGCCCCATTAAAATTATTTAGTCTATCTTGCAAATAGCATACAAGATTTTAAAGAATACTGCACTATGAAAAAGGGATTAAAAATTAACTAACCTTGGGTTTAAATAAACAGTGTTTGAGTTCAAAGAGGTTCATCCTAAACACATTTTTTTTAAATCGTCCCTAATCCAATTTTATTGTAAATAAACGTGACACAGGAAGCGTTAACTACTGTAGGGTAGTGTACTGATTATGATGAAAAAAATTGCGATTTTAACCGTGATAGGAGTATTACTGTCTGCTCTGTATCTCTTTGCGTCTATGCCTGAACACGTGGCTCGATTACAGGCAAGCGGCTCAGAACGTCGTATTGACACTGGCTTGTTGGTCGGCTATTCCGATCGTAATGATACCCATGCATGGCGTGGAATTCCCTATGCAAAGGCACCTGTGGGTGATTTGCGCTGGAAGGCGCCGCGCTCGCCCGAGCCCTGGAACGGTACGCGTGAGGCTCTTGCTGATGGCAGTCCCTGTGTACAATTTTGGAGTTTTATATCTGGTATGGAAAATGGTGTTGAAGGGCAACTTCTCGGCTCCGAGGACTGTCTATACCTTAATGTATGGGCGCCCCAAATGACACAAGAAGAAGCCACTCAGCAATCGAAGAAGTTGCCTGTCATGATGTGGATTCCTGGTGGAGGTAATATCTTTGGTACTGCGAGTACTTATGCAGCCCACCATCTTGCGGGCTCCCAGAAGGTCATTGTTGTTGCTCTCAATTACCGATTGGGTGTGTTGGGCTGGTTTGGTCATCCGGCATTGAGGTCGATAGCAGAGTCTTTACCTGATGCTTCCGGTAATTTTGGCACCCTTGATATTATCCAGGGTTTGACGTGGGTGAAAAATAATATTTCTGCTTTTGGTGGAGACCCTGATAATGTCACTATTTTTGGTGAGTCAGCCGGCGGCCAGAATGTATTTTCACTGATAGGTAGCGAACCGGCGTCGGGGTTGTTTCATCGTGCAATCGTGCAAAGTGGGTACATGACCACCACGCCGCGAAGTGCCGCGGAGAATTTTATAGACGACGAGTCTCCCGGACTGGCACTTAGCTCCAGGGAGATTATAAACCACCTGTTGATTTTTGACGGCCAGGCACCTGATCGTGCAACGGCGAAATCACTTCAACAAGGTATGTCTGGCGCAGAGATTGTCAAACTTTTGAGTAGTCGAACGAAAGAACAGTTGTTTGCGTATCCTGGTACCTTAGCACCTGGCCAAATCGATTATCAGACTCCTATGTTACTGCGTGATGGCTTCGTGTTACCTAAGCAGCATTTGCTGCAGCGATTCACGAATACTGAGTTATACAACTCTGTGCCTGTGATGCTGGGGTCAAACCTGGATGAATCTAAACTTATCATGGCGGAGGATCCACAGCACGTTACTAATCTGTTGGGGCTGATTCCACAGATCATTGACGAAGAGGCTTATGACCGTCAGGCTGCTTATCAGTCGCAACAATGGAAAGCATATGCTGTTGATGAGCCTGCCAGCGTTTTACATCAATCCCAAGGCAATAATGTCTTTGCGTACCGTTTCGATTGGGACGAGGCGCCCAGCGGATGGCTGCTGGATTTTCAGAAGTTGTTAGGGGCGGCTCATGGGGTAGAGATTGATTTTGTTTTTGGTGACTTCGAGAGTGGTTTCCCCTTCGACATGCTGTACGACGACCAAAATGCACCGGGGCGAAATAAGTTATCACAATCCATGATGGATTATTGGGGTGAGTTTGCCTATCGAGGGCGACCTGGTACGGGAGTTAGTGGCAAGAATAATCTGTGGCTGCCGTGGGGCAGTACGGAGGGTGACTTTAATGTACTGGACACCCATTCAGGAGGTGGCATTCGAATGAGCAGAGAGTCATTGGATAACAAAAAAATTAAACAACAGCTTGCTAGCGATACAAGTATTGAGTCACAGGAAGAGCTCTGTCGCTTGTATGTTTTGCTATTCGCTAATCCAGAGCAGAATGTCAATCTTTGGAACAGTGAAGAGTATGAGAACCTAGGTGCTCAGGGCTGTGCCAATTATCCAAGAAATGAAATTTCTATGTACAATTAGAAACTGCAGATAAAGAGTTATTGTAAAAATTAATTATATTAAGGAGAACAGAATGAAATATTTAACTTTAGGTGTCGCGATTACTATTTTAAGTTTTAACATATTTGCGGCCCATCATAATGAACCACAAGGTATCGGTGGATTAGTATCATCAGATGTTTTTGATTTAGCTGGTGAGATGGATTTGTATGTTGAAAAATATCAAAATTGTGGAGATGCTGAAAACCAGAAACACTATCATCCTGTAGGAACACTAGTTTATATCCTTAATGGGAAAGCTGCTTCTAACGTATCAGGTCAATGGAAAACTTACTCTGATGGCTCATACTGGTTTGAACCTTCAATGTGGAAGCACGGAGGTGTTGATGTTGACCAGCCAAAATTCGGTGATGATCAGTGTACTGAGACTTTAGTTATAAGAGCTGCTAAAAAAAATGAAAAACCCACAGTTTTTATTGATTAACACTTTAGTTATATATAACTCTAAGTCTCTATTGTCTGGTGAATTAAATAGGTTGAAGAAATTACCCAGACAAGAGTGTAATATTACATTTTAAAGTCTGGGGCGTTTAGCTCAGTTGGTAGAGTATCTCGGTGACATCGAGAGGGTCGTAGGTTCAAATCCTACAACGCCCAGACTTTCGCCCTCTCCTGATGTAGTGTTATATTTAAGGTATCAAGTAGAAAGGGCAGTGTTCCTAACCTTCAAGACGTTGATTAGTGTTTCTCATTTGGCACACTTATAACTTGCCTAGAAGACATATACTTGAGATAGATTAAACAGGAGAACCTAATGAAGAAAGTCATACTTCTTGGATTAGTAATGATGTTGGCGATGATAGCTTTACTTTTAGTAGGGTTATTTAAATCTTAAATTAAATAAAAATAACCAAACCAGAACCAGTTCAGCTACGCGCCTTCGCCTTTACTGTGTTTCAACTTCTTTAGATAAGTATACCGATAAGTCTCTAAGGTCTTCGTCTGTGTAACCAGATGCATGCCATGATGCAATCAATCTATCCAGAATTTCATCTGCTGATGATCCTTTGAATTTATCAATAGAATGGCAACCTAGGCAGCCTCTTCCAAATGCTGACTTAGCCAACTCAGCACCATACTCATAATTACCAAGAACTTCTGTTTCATTACTTGCTGCAACTGTTCCAGTGTTTAAGAACAAAATAAACGTTGATGTAATAAGTAAATATTTCATAACACTTTAACCCTCATGTATTTAGATAAAAATAATATATGACAGATCTGAAAAAAGCCATTGATTGTGGTTAGTTAGAGATTCTTTTTGTTGGTTCAATATAATTAATTCCAAAATTAAATTCCTTTATTAAGCCAATCTCATCTCTAATTTTTGCAGCTTCTTCGAAATTTAGGTCTTTGGCTGCTTCAAACATTTCAATTTCAAGTTTCTCAATGAGTTTACTAATCTGATTTGGATCATCAGGATTAAATTTTCCTTTAATGGATTTGGGCACTTTAATATATTGCTTGTTTGGTTTGGATCGAGCACTTTCCATTACATCCTGAACATTTTTAATAATTGTTTGGGGCTTAATATTATGTTTTTTGTTGTATTGAACTTGTTTCTCTCGACGTCTACTTGTTTCATTAATTGCTCCTTTCATGGAGTTCGTTGTTCTACCAGCGTACATAATTGCTTTGCCATTAACATTTCTTGCTGCT
>Ga0209494_1000413_pt1 | contig 18553 bp, 16 predicted proteins | sample EN1Hudseemescosm_FD_184628 | JGI IMG/M metagenome (GOLD analysis project Ga0209494, IMG submission 184628) | Methane-oxidizing microbial communities from mesocosms in the Hudson Canyon - EN1B Hudson Canyon (SPAdes) (version 2) | ecosystem: Environmental > Aquatic > Marine > Cold seeps | place... | reverse complement strand
TATCAGGTATCGTGGTTAATGACTCACTGGTACTTATTAATCATGCTAATCAACTCAGTAAACAACACCCGGATAAAACAGCCATTAATATTATTAAAATGGCAAGTATTCAACGATTTAGACCTATTGTACTGACGACCATGACCACCTTTTTTGGCTTAATGCCAATGATTCTAGAAACCTCCAGACAAGCCAAAATTTTAATTCCTATGGCCATTTCGATAGGTTTTGGTATTCTTTTCGCCACCTTAATTACTTTGATTCTGATACCTTCGCTTTACTTGATTATTGATGATTTGAAAAGGGGCAGGGATAACATCATAGAGTGATGTCAGTGAATAAGAAATGAGAATAATATAGTTAGGTAAGTTTTAGCCAAATAAGCTAAATAGACTATAGCCAAGCTAATAAAGCCTTGGCTGTATAATGGATTGCGACGAAATCTAAAGTTCAATGAATGGGTACAAGTTTTTGGTGATGAGAAAATGACAGCAGCTCTTCTGGGGATAACTACTCATCATTGTGACATTATTGAAACAGGAAATGATTCTTATCGATTTAAGCACAGAAAATTAGGCTTAAAAACAAAATAACCTACTAAGCCATGAGGAAACTTTTGGACGCTGACAGATGGTAACTTTTCAACGCTGATTGACAAGAGGTGGCAACTATCCTGACATATGTATAATTACCACTGATGTTTTCTGCGCGGTTGCTCTTAGGCGCATCTTATTTTTTTAAAATTTTTGCAACGGCTGCCGTTCTAGTAGGAACACCAAGTTTTTCAAAAACATGTTCAAGATGTTTGTTAACGGTTCTAGGGCTTGTCTCTAATATTAATCCAACTTCTTTATTGGTTTTACCTCTTGATACCCACATAAGAATTTCAGCTTCTCTCGCCGTTAATCCAAAAGATGCTTTTAGTGAAGCAAGGTTCCATTCTTGGTTACTCTTTTGAATAAGTAGCATATATTCGTCAGTTTGTGAGCTAGGAATGATTTTACCGGTATACGTATCTCCTATCTGAATATCAGTGTGTATAATTTGATCTGTTTTTATTTTAGGTATAATTTGTTTCAGTACTACTTTTGGTAATAACGCTCCCGTTTTAACTTGGATACTGCTATTTTGTTGTAATGAAAAACAATCATAAAGTATTTGTGTAGCAGCGGTTGATAGCCAAGTAATCATTCCTGATTTATTAAAGGCTAAAGCGGCAAAGCCAATATGATTTAAAGACTCTTCAATACGCTGTGCATTTTGTTTTTGGGATAACTGTGCATCAATTCTAGCGAGAACTTCGGCAGGTCTAATAGGTTTTACAATATAGTCAACAGCACCTTGTTTAAATCCTTTTAACAAATTATCAAGTTCACTTAAGCCAGTCATAAAAATGATGGGGATGTCTTTAGTGGTATTGTTTCCTTTAAGCCTCTGGCAAGTCTCAAAGCCATCAATACCAGGCATAATGACATCTAATAGAATGATGTCCGGTTGTAAATGTGTGATTTGCTCAAGTGCAGAGATACCATCTGTTGCAACTAAAACGCGATAGCCATATTCAGACAGCATATCAGAAAGCACGGCAAGGTTTTCAGGGGTATCATCAACAATTAAAACTGTTTCTTTTTGTAGTGCTGTATTAGTCGTCATTAAATGATTGTTTTGGAGTAATGATTAGTTGTTAGTGGAAGTTAAGAGTTTTTTAATATCAGCAATGCGAAATTGATTAGCTAAAAAAATTATTCGTTGTGTAAAAGGTTTATAGCTAGGCTCACTGATGACTAAGTCATTAAGTTGATGTTTGAGCCCTAATAAATCACCAATTTGAACAAACTCTAATAATTGATTAATAATGTTAGGCGGAGGTAGTGTGATCGCATTAATTTGCTTTGTTTTAGTTTGCTCAACTTTATTAACATCGTATATCCAGTTTAAAGATAACAGTGATTCAAGCTCCTTTAATAGATCACTAGGCTGTAGTGGTTTTGACAGAAAACTATCACATCCGACATCAATAGCCGCTTGTTGATCTGAAGGGTAAGCATTGGCACTTAATACTATGATTGGAATAGAATAACCTTTTTGGCGTAAACGATGGGAGGTTTCAATGCCACTGATGCCAGCCATTGATAAGTCCATTAAAATTAGATCCGGCATAAAACTAGATATGACTTCTAAGCAGTTTTCGCCGGAATCGGCTTGTTTGACACTAAACCCAAGTGGCTCTAGTAAAGAAGATATCAGTCGACGATGTTCATATTGATCATCGACAACAAGTATAACCTTAGTTTTCCCCTGAAAGCCTACAATATTCTTTTTAATAATAGCATTATCAGAATTACTAAGGCTTGATAATAAAAAGCGTACCGTAAATGTGGAGCCTTTATTTTCAGTAGAATTAACTGTAATTTCACCGCCCATGAGTTCAGTAATTATTTTACTAATTGTTAGGCCTAAGCCACTTCCTGGAACAGCATTTCCTGTTGCTTTACTTAAACGGGTAAAGGGTTGGAAAATATTTTCGACATCATTGTCTGAAATACCTTCACCACTATCAATAACCTGAAAAGTAGCGACCCCACTTCGATAGTTAATGCGAAAGATAATTTCCCCTTCAGTGGTAAATTTTATTGCATTACTAAGAAGGTTAATCAAAACTTGCCTAATTCTTTTTTCATCTCCTCGTACATTTTGAGGGATAGAGTCTACTATTTGACAGTGAAAACTAAGGCCTTTATCTTCTGCTTGTATCTTGAAGCTACTGACTAAATGTTCAATTAATGCAAGTAAATCAACAGGAGCGTACCGAAGTTCAAATTTACGTTCTTCAATGCCTGAAATATCAAGGATATCTTCAATTAAAGAGGATAGATGTTCGCTGCTTCGCTTAAGAATTTGAATGGCTTCTTTCCTGTGGCCAGGGATTGATGGGTCGTTATGTAAAATATGAGAGTAACCTACGATACAATTTAAGGGCGTTCTTATTTCATGACTCATGTTGCTAAGAAATCGACTCTTGGCACTGTTGGCGTTATCGGCAGTGATGATAGCCTGTTGATACTTTGCATCTGTTATCTTGTGTTCTTCAATTTCTTTGAGTAGTAATTGTGTTTGTTTGGTGGTTTCTTCATGAGCTAATTGACGGCTTTCATAGTTTAGAATTAACCACCAGGTACATAAGCCAATAAAGAGTATTAATGAAGAGTAAACTTTAATAAAGTTATCAAACAGGAGATCAAATGAAGAAGGGATGGATTGGACTGTTAAAAAATCCTGATAGTAGATAATGCCAATAAAAATACTGGTTATACTGCTTAGAAAGATAAATAAAAGGACGAATCTAATTAATAAAACCCTTAAAGTCAGAGGTATGTTTACAGGCAGGCAGCAGTTTGCAACTTTTTCAAAATAATCATCTAGGCGATATCCAGGTTTACAGGTATCTAGGCAACGTGAATCTAAGGTGCAGCATAATGAACAGATACTATTACTGTAAGCAGGGCAATAAGCCATATCTTCATGTTCAAAGTGGTTTTCACAAATACAACATTGTCTAAGGGATGTGTCGTGTTTGTATTTTCGTGCACGTGCAATATAGTGTCGGTAGTTGGTAAAAAAAGCGATACACGGAACTAAAGTAAAGGTTAATCCCAATGCGATAAAGGCAGAAAAGGCTTGGGCGTATTCACCAAAAACCCCCAAGTAAGCTAAGATGGAAATAAATGAGGCAATGAAGGTGGATAAAATGCCTACGGGATTTAAATCAGGCAAGTAGGCTCTCTTAAATTCAATAACTTTTGGACTTAAACCTAAAGGTTTATTGATCATTAGGTCTGCTGAAACTGCACTAATCCATGCAATGGTGATGTTAGAAAATAAGCCTAATACTTTTTCTAAAGCACTAAATACACCAAATTCCATGAGCAGTAGAGCAATAGAAACATTAAAAAATAACCAAGTGACTCGACCAGGGTGAGTATGAGTCAGGCGGGAGAAAAAGTTAGACCAAGCGAGTGAGCCAGCATAAGCATTGGTTACATTTATTTTTAATTGAGAAATAACAACAAATAATGTAGTCACAGCCAAGGCAAGGTCAGCATTATCAATAAGCATGTTATAGGCAATTAAATACATCTGAGTAGGCTCATGGGCATGTTCAATTGCAATACCTTGCTGAATAGCAAAATGAGCCAGAAGTGCGCCACCTAATTGTCTAATGACACCAAAAACAATCCAGCCTGGCCCTGCGATAATAGTGGCAGCCCACCAGCGAAAACGGTTTTGTTTTTTTAACTCAGGCATAAATCGAAGAAAATCGACTTGCTCTCCTATTTGCGCAACCATTGAAAATGCAATGGTTGTTGCACTGCCAAAAAGTAACCAATTAAAGTCCTGGCCGCTACTTGCAATACCAAAATAAGCCTTTAAGGTGAGTAATGCTTCAGGTTCACGAGTAAATACTGCGTAATAGGGGATGAATAACAAAACCAGCCAGATAGGCTGGGTCCACAATTGCATTCGACTAATCGTGGTAATACCGAAAGTAACAAGAGGAATGACTATAATCGCGCTAATAATATGTGCAAAAGCGAGCGGGATTTGAAAATACAATTCGAGAGCCTTGGACATGATAGAGGCTTCGAGTGCAAATAAAGTGAAGGTGAAAAAGGCGTAGATTAAAGATGTGATGGTTGAACCAAAATAACCGAACCCTGCGCTACGTGTAAGTAGATCAATATCTATGTTGTACCGAGCTGCGTAATAACTGATTGGGAAGCTGATGATAAAAATAATTAACCCTACAATACATATCGCCCAAAATGCATTGGTAAATCCGTAATTGATAGATAAGAAACCACCAATAGCCTCTAAAACTAGAAAAGATGTCGAACCAAAAGCAGTGTTAGCGACTTCAAATTCGGACCATTTTCGAAACTGGCGTGGGGCGAAACGTAATGCATAGTCTTCGAGCGTCTCATTAGCCACCCAAGAATTATAATCTCTTCGGATTTTTGAGATGCTTTGATGGACAGTGGAGCTCATAAAAAATGCACAGGGTTAAAGGGTAGGGTGATAGGCAGTATAAGCAATATTTATACCTACATTAAAGTGTTGCTATATGTTTTAAGTGAAGATTAACAGTTCAGCACACTGTAAAGACTGAAAGTAGTAACATTCAAGTTGTGTTGTAACAACTATTTATTACAGAGTTAATAAAACTGGAACTGGAGGGAAGGCTTGAAACGTAGAATAAAAAGAGGATTTGGTGCATAAATGTTGATTATGCACCAAAGTGGTTTTTTTCTATTTTCTATCAGGACCAAACTTAAATATGACTGGGGTGCCTTGGTTGTGAATGATTATTCGTTTTCGAGGTTCAGTGCTAATTTCTTTCTTTGGACTACTTGTTTCAGTCTCACTGTTAGTTGTGTCTTCAGGAATGTTTTCAATTTCGATACGAATTTTTGGCATCCATGAGGGGCTGATTATTTTTTCACCTGATTCGTTTTGTAGCGTTTTGATATTTAAACTGCTGAGTAGATTAAAGCAGGTTGTGCTTATGTCATCTGTGATGCGGGTGATCATTTTTTCTTTTGAAACAGACATTATATCTGTGCCCGTATACTCTTCCGCTAAGACTTCCATGACTAGTTCTGCTCGTTGCGATGTTTGTTTTTTAGGCATTAATGAACACGTTAGAGGTATGACGCTTGCCTTTTGAAAATCGAGTGCACGGGGATCAGAATTGCCTGAACTAAAAGACAGGCCGACAGGCGTTGATCCGTATCGGGTTGAGCCAATATGAATACCAAGATCATGAGTGTATTCGATACTTTCTTTGTCTATAAATTGATAGCCCCATTCTGATAAATTAGAGCTAACCGTTTGTCTGATTTCTGCTTCAGGTAGAGCATTGTTGAGAAACTTGGGATGTCCTTCAAATTTGAAAGCCAATTTTTTTACTTTAGATAAGTCAAAAGTTGAGCCTTTATGCTCAGGTGTTGAACTACATGAAATCAAAAAAGAGGTAACAACGAATGATAAACAAAGAGATTTGTATCGTTTTAATGAAGGACTTTGATTAGACATAAAAAAGTTAGGCAGAGTCAAAAATTCCGAGTATACAGCAGATAAATCAATAAAAGGTATACGTCATTTAACTGATTAGTCATTTAACGCATTGTGATGATTCGCGTAAAAAACAATAATTGTCGCAAGCCTGCAACATTCCGGTGAAAGATGGACTAATAGCAACACTCTTTGGTTCATATTTAATAAATAGCTAATCAGGAGTTCATAATGACGGTAGCTAAAAATTTTTCTAAAGGGTATGCAAAGGCATTTTCAGCCGCAGTCCTTACAACATCCATGCTTGGTTACTCAGCAGTTTCTAGTGCGGGTGCAACTTTTAAAATTGATGAGACCAAATGGATCAGTGTTGGCGCTGGATTAAGAACCAGTTTTACTGCAACCGAAGAAGCAGCGGCCGGTAGTAAATGGTCGAACGATTTCAGTATTGATAATATGAGATTGTATTTAAATGCGCAATTACATGAATATATTAAATTAGAATTTAATACTGAATGTCAGTTTTGTGGTTCTAATGGCGGTGAGATGAAAATATTAGATGCCATCGGTAAATTTGAATTTAACGAACATATTAATTTATGGGTAGGCCGAATGTTAGTGCCTGCAGAGCGTCGTGAAATGAACGGCCCTTTCTACAGTGCAAATTATAATGTTTTTAGTACAGGCACACCTTTTGAATCGGCTGATTTTGCCGGCCCAGGTTCGGGTGTTGGTTCTGGTACAGCAGGCCTTTATGGGCGTGATGATGGTGCAACCTTATGGGGTTCAGTTTTGGAAGGCCGTTTGCAATATGCCTTTGGTGTTTTTAACGGTTTAAGGTCTGATGATAACGTAGCAAATGGAGATGATAATCTTTTATACGCTCAACGTGTTGCTTATAATTTTTGGGATGTAGAGAAAAATCCAGGATATTACACATCAGGCACTTATTACGGTGGCGCTGGTGATATCTTAACCTTGGGGGTATCTAATCAATATCAGGAAGATGGCGCTGGATCAGCTACTGATGAAGGTGATTTTAGAGGGACAGCGGTTGATGTGCTGATGGAAAAAGTATTAGGTAACGGTGGTGTTGTTACTGTTAATGGTGAATATAAAAACTACGCGATTTCTTCAGGTTACAGTCAAGCGACAAGAGATGGGGCAGCTCCTGGTTGGAATATGTTTGAAGGTGATGCCTATGATATCGGTGCCATGTATTTATTTCCACAAAAGGTTTTGATTGGTCAATTCCAGCCTTTTCTTCGTTATACCAACACCATGCCAACACACAGTGCTGATCGTGATGCTTATGAAGCAGGCGTTAATTACATAATCGATGGACATAATGCGAAGGTTTCACTGAACTGGCATTACGGTGACAGAACCACTAAAGGACTTGATTACAGTTCTGATGCAGCAGGGGATGATATTCATTCGATAACCTTAGGCCTTCAACTGCAAATTTAATTTTTCTTACAATTCAGGAGTTTATAAATGAAAAGATTTCTACGCAAGACCGGATTAACCAGTGTGCTTTCAGCATTGGTTTTAATGACGGGAACAAGTACATCTGTTAGTGCCGAAGAGACTATCAAAGTCGGTATTCTACATTCCTTATCTGGCACCATGGCAATCAGTGAAACAACACTGAAAGATACCATGTTGATGCTGATTGAAGAGCAAAATAAAAAAGGTGGTTTACTAGGAAAAAAATTAGAGCCTGTTGTCGTTGACCCTGCATCTAACTGGCCTTTATTTGCAGAAAAAGCACGTGAATTAATTACCAAAGAAAAAGTAGCTTCAATATTTGGTTGCTGGACTTCGGTTTCGCGTAAATCAGTGTTACCTGTGATTGAAGAGTTAAACAGTATTTTGTTTTACCCTGTTCAGTACGAAGGTGAAGAGTCATCTAAAAATGTATTCTATACAGGTGCTGCGCCAAACCAACAAGCGATACCTGCTATTAACTATTTGATGAACGATATTAAAGTTGAGCGTTGGGTTTTAGCTGGAACGGATTATGTCTACCCACGTACGACTAATAAAATTCTGGAAGCCTATTTAAAATCTAAAGGTGTAGATGCTAAAGACATCATGATTAACTACACGCCTTTCGGTCATTCAGATTGGCAAAGTATTGTTGCAGATATCAAAAAGTTTGGTGGAGCAGGTAAGAAAACTGCGGTAGTTTCTACCATCAATGGTGATGCTAATATTCCTTTCTATAAAGAATTAGGTAACCAAGGCGTTTCTGCTGAAGATATTCCTGTTGTTGCCTTTTCGGTGGGTGAAGAAGAGCTTTCTGGTATGGACACTAAACCTTTAGTGGGTCATTTAGCTGCTTGGAATTATTTTATGAGTGAAGATAGCACAAAAAATGCTGCATTCATTAAAAAATGGCATGCATTTACTAAAGATACTAAGCGCGTAACTAATGATCCAATGGAAGCACATTACATTGGTTTTAATATGTGGGTAAAAGCGGTAGAAAAGGCGGGTACTACTGATCCAGATGCTGTTCAAAAAGCGATGATTGGTATTAAGTTCCCTAACTTGACTGGAGGTTTGGCTCAAATGTTACCTAATCATCATTTGAGTAAGCCTGTCTTAATTGGTGAAATTCAAGATGATGGCCAGTTGTTTACTGTATGGCAAACTAATACCTTGGTTAAAGGTGATGCATGGTCTGATTTTCTACCTGAAAGTAAGCCAATTATAGCGGATTGGACTGCACCTATTAGTTGTGGCAATTACAATACAACTACTAAAAAATGTTCAGGACAAAATTTTTAAGGACTGATTTGAACGTGATTTTAAGTTAATAAATAATTATTCTCCCTTCTTTAATAGGATTAAGAAGGGAGAATAATTATTGCAATTGCAGCTGCTATCTCGTTTTTTATATACCGGAGATGTTATGAAATATCTGATGACGTATTTAGTCAGATTCTTTTTTGTTATTTTAATGATGTTTAGTTTCGTTGGAATAACTGTTGCTCAGGAAGAGGATGTAGAACCCTCGTTTTCTGCAACTGTATCAGGATTAAAGATACGATCTTTATCACAAAAGGGTAAAGCTATTGAACAATTGGTTTTATTTGAAAACCCGCAAAAAATAGTTATTTTACAAGCCCTGCTTGATGGCCATTTGTTTGAAGTAAGAGAAGGTGGGCGAGTTGTTATTGCTGAAAGTAAAGATGAAAAAAATTCTATTGTAGATGCTGAAAATGGTAAGCATATAGGGTTGGTAGACAGTTCGGCAATAAAAAAGATCAAAATAAATAATCGCTTACGCTCCAGAGTACGGAGCTTAATAGCAAACTTACAATTAAATTCAGCGGATGCTGAATTACGCTTACAGGCTGTAAAAACCTTAAGTAAATCAATAAAACAAGAAGATTTGCAACGCTTGAGAGTACTGGTTGATTCTGAGAAAGATAGCGATGTATTAGAGGCTTTAGAGCTTGTTTTTGCTTTAGATGATATGGATAATTCGGATAAAACTATTCGATTAAAAGGAATTGAAGCGTTAAAGCAAAAAACCAGTCTAACGGCGGTCAATAAGTTACAAGCATTATTAGAAAAAGATAGTGAAGACCAGTTTATTGAGCCGGATGCCGAAATACGTAAGCATGCTAATTCGGCACTGGTAAAAATACAATCGCGATTAAATACTTACGAAGTAGCACAAACAGTATTTTTTGGTTTGAGTTTAGGCGCTGTGCTGGTACTTGCTGCCATTGGATTAGCGATTACATTTGGTGTCATGGGCGTAATTAATATGGCACATGGTGAAATGATGATGCTAGGTGCTTATACAACTTATGTGATGCAACTGATTATGCCGAATCATATTGGCTTATCAGTGATATTGGCAATACCGGCAGCATTTATGGTCTCAGGGATTGTTGGTATTGGTATCGAACGAGGTATTATTCGTCATTTGTATGGGCGACCTTTAGAGACATTGCTGGCAACATTCGGTGTCAGTCTGGTTTTACAGCAAGCGGTACGCTCTATTTTTTCTCCATTAAATCGAAGTGTTATAACACCCGAGTTTATGAGTGGTTCATGGCAGATTAATGAATTTTTATCATTAACTTGGAATCGCCTATATATATTGGTTTTTTGTTTACTGGTTTTTGCTCTTTTGTTGCAAATTTTAAAACGTACTAAGTTAGGCCTAGAAGTTCGAGCTGTTTCACAAAACAGAAATATGGCAAAGGCAATGGGTATTCCAACAGATAGAGTGGATGCCATGACCTTTGGTTTAGGTTCCGGCGTTGCAGGTGTGGCAGGCGTTGCTTTAAGTCAAATTACTAATGTGGGTCCAAACTTGGGACAAGCCTATATTGTTGATTCTTTTATGGTAGTTGTTTTTGGCGGTGTCGGCAATTTGTGGGGAACACTGGTCGCAGGCTTTTCTTTAGGTATCGCTAATAAAGTGTTGGAACCTTATGCAGGAGCAGTTTTGGCAAAGATTTTAGTCTTGGTCTTTATTATTTTATTTATTCAGAAACGTCCGCGTGGGTTATTCCCGCAAAAAGGCCGTGCAGCGGAGTCATAAGATGTTACTGAAATATTTTGGAAATGACAAAGAAAGTGGTGTTGTATTGTTGGTTTTGGCAGCAGTAACACTTATTATCCCTGTGTGTAATTTAATTTTTTCTGCAGGGTCGATATTTTACTTTTCAGCCTATACGGTGTCTTTGATTGGAAAGTACTTAACTTTTGCTTTATTAGCCTTGTCGTTAGATTTGGTTTGGGGCTATTGCGGTATTTTGGTGTTAGGACAGGGGGCTTTTTTTGCTCTGGGAGGCTATGCCATGGGTATGTATCTGATGCGTCAGATTGGTGATCGTGGCGTTTATGGTAATCCCGATTTGCCAGATTTTATGGTGTTTTTAGATTGGAAGGAGTTACCGTGGTATTGGAGTGGATTTGAATCATTTCCCTTTGCGATGCTTATGGTGATGGTCGTACCTGCAATATTAGCTTTTGTTTTTGGCTGGTTGACCTTTCGCTCTAGAGTGACGGGGGTATATCTTTCTATTATTAGCCAGGCAATGACTTATGCCTTATTACTGGCCTTTTTTAGAAATGAAATGGGCTTCGGCGGCAATAATGGACTGACAGATTTTAAAGATATTGTTGGTTTTAGTTTGCAGTCAGATACTGTTAGAGCCATTTTATTAATGAGCTCAGGATTGATTTTGATCGCCGCTTTTATACTGTGTAGATGGTTGGTCAAAACACGTTTAGGGCGAGTGGTAACAGCCGTAAGAGATCATGAATCACGGGTTCGTTTTTTAGGTTATCGAGTGGAAATGTTCAAATTATGGATATTTGTGTTTTCAGCCATTTTGGCTGGATTAGCTGGGGCGCTTTATGTTCCACAAGTGGGCATTATTAATCCTAGTGAGTTTTCGCCACTTATTTCTTTAGAAATTGTTGTTTGGGTTGCAGTTGGTGGGCGTGGAACTCTATACGGCGCAATCATTGGTGCTATTGTTGTGAATTATGGAAAAACAGTTTTAACGGGATTGTTACCAGAAGTTTGGTTGTTTACATTGGGAGCCGTTTTTATTTTAGTGACGATTTATATGCCGGATGGTCTTGTTGGGTTATGGAAACGTAAAATAGGAGGACTGAATCATGAGTAATACGACTAAGCCTTTGCTAAATAGATATCAAACGTTTAATTTTGGTCATACTCGCCCCGTTATTAAAGGCAATGTTGACGTAAGCCATGGAACCGTTTTATACATGGAAGATGTGAGTGTTAGTTTTGATGGTTTTAAGGCATTAAATAACTTATCTCTTTATATTAATGATGGTGAATTACGTTGTCTGATTGGTCCAAATGGTGCGGGTAAAACCACTTTAATGGATGTTATTACCGGTAAAACTCAGGCTGATAGCGGATCTGTTTATTTTGGACAAACTATCGATTTACAACAAATGGATGAGGCCGCTATTGCTCAAGCAGGTATTTGCCGTAAATTTCAAAAACCAAGTGTGTTTGAGAAATTAACGGTCTTTGAGAACTTGGAGTTGTCTTTAAAAGCTGATAAAGGTGCTTGGGTTACTCTGTTTGCTACATTGAATGGAGAGCAAAGGGATCGTATTGATGAGGTGCTGGAAATTATAGGCATGACTTCGCTGCGGTTTCAGTTAGCAGGTATTCTGTCTCATGGGCAAAAACAATGGTTGGAGATTGGTATGTTATTGATGCAAGATCCCAGAGTCATGTTAGTTGATGAACCTGTTGCTGGCATGACGCATCAGGAAATTGATCGTACTGCTGAATTGTTACTATCACTACAAGGAAAACATTCGGTTGTTGTGGTTGAGCATGATATGGAATTTGTACGCTCTATTGCTGATAAAGTGACCGTATTACATGAGGGGTCTGTTTTAATGGAAGGAACAATGGATGAGGTTCAAAACGACCCTCGCGTTATTCAAGTATATTTGGGGGAATAATGTTAAGTATTTCATCGATAGATCAATATTATGGTGAAAGCCATACCTTATGGGAATTAAGTCTTGATGTGCCTGTTGGCTCATGTCTGTGTCTTATGGGACGAAATGGGGTGGGTAAAACGACCTTATTGAAAAGTATTATGGGTTTAATACCTGTTCGTGAAGGTATTATAAAAATGGATGGTCAGGATATTACTTCAGCTAAAGCAGAGTTGCGGGCAGAATTAGGTATAGGTTATGTGCCTCAGGGGAGGGAAATATTTCCACTATTAACAGTTGAAGAAAACCTAAAAGTGGGTTTGCGAGCGGCTGGTAAAATGGGTATTAAAAAAGTGCCTGATCAAATTTACGAAATATTTCCAGTATTAAAACAAATGCTTAACCGCCGTGGAGGTGATTTGTCCGGTGGACAGCAACAGCAACTCGCAATCGGGCGGGCTTTGGTTCTCAATCCAAAATTATTGATTCTCGATGAACCTACAGAAGGCATTCAGCCGAATATTGTGAGCGAAATTGGTGATGTTATTATTCGCTTGAATCGAAGTAAAGGCATTCCTGATCCAGAAGTTAAACCAACTAAAGGTTTAATTCATGAGGCAATCTCCAAGATTAATAAAGAGATGGGCGTTACTGTTTTGTTAGTTGAGCAAAAACTACCTTTCGCGCGTAAAGTGGCAGACCAGTTCTGTATTCTTGAACGTGGAAGAAATGTTGCTGTAGGCAAAATGCCTGAACTAACGGATGAAATGGTTAAAAAATATTTAACGGTATAATACGACGGTTTTATTAAACCTAAAAGTGATAGGATGCGTTTCGTACCTCAGCATCATCCTATCAATCTAGTTTTGGGTATGATTATTTTAGCGGAGAGTTAATGCGATGCTTTCAGAAGGGAGACAGACTGAAATGTTCACTCAAAATGATGAACTTTTTATAAAGCTAGGATGGAAAGCAGAGTTGAAACTCGGTTTTGTTCGTAATAGTCGTAAAACGATATTATCCCAACGCAGTCAAATGGGGCCTTTAACTGTACAGCGTCCTTTTTACCCTGAAGGTGAAGTATGCCATGTTTATCTATTACATCCACCGGGAGGTGTTGTCGCTGGTGACCAATTATCCATAGATATTAATGTGGATAAAAAGGCTCAAGCTTTAATCACCACACCTGGAGCTACAAAGTTTTATCGAAGTACGGGTGAGCAGGCATTTCAATCAGTCTCTCTAAAAGTAAGTGAGGGAGCAACTCTGGAGTGGTTGCCTCAAGAAACTATTGTTTTTGAAGGCGCTAATATTATATCTAATGTTAAAGTTGAGCTTGCTAATAATGCCCGTTTTATTGGTTGGGAAATATTGGTTTTAGGACGACCGGCAGCAGGGGAAAGTTTTACACAAGGACAGGCTCAATTGCAGTGGCAAATTTTTCGAGAGGGAGAGCCTCTGCTTTTAGAAAAAATGCGCTTAGACTCGGAAGCTTTTTTAGCTCGGTGGGGACTTAACGGCTGTTCAAGTTGTGGTACTTTTTTTGCGAATGGAGCGACTGCTTCCAACCTAGAGGCTGTTAGAAAATTGATTGCAGATACGCCTGGTCGAGGTGTTACATTAATAGATGATTTGTTGATATGCCGAGCAAGTGATAACAAAACACAGTTAATTCGGGATTTTTTTGAAAAGGTACGTTCACTCATTCGTAGTGATATAGTTCAACAGCAGCCCTACACACCAAGGATTTGGGCAACCTGATATTTATATTTTTTAAAGGTAAGTTATGCAACTCTCCCCACGTGAAAAAGACAAATTATTGATTTTTACTGCTGGTTTACTCGCTGAAAGGCGCAAACAGCGAGGTCTTAAATTAAATTACCCTGAAGCGATTGCTTTCATTTCTGCCGCTGTGATGGAAGGCGCGCGTGATGGAAGAACCGTTGCCGAATTAATGGAATATGGACGGACATTGCTTAATCGTGAAGATGTCATGGAGGGTATATCTGAAATGTTAGCGGATGTACAAGTAGAAGCAACTTTTCCTGATGGTACCAAATTGGTGACCATTCATAACCCTATTGAATAGAGGCTAGTAAAATGATTCCAGGTGAAATTTTAGTTTCTAAAGGTGATATTGAGCTGAATGAAAATCTAGCTGTAATTTCTGTAACGGTTGCAAATGCAGGTGATAGACCCATTCAAGTGGGTTCTCATTATCATTTTTATGAAACCAATCTTGCGCTCAATTTTGATCGTGAAAAAACCAAGGGTTATCGACTTGATATTGCAGCAGGTACCGCAATACGTTTTGAACCAGGTCAAGAACGTGATATACAGCTGGTCCCTTACACTGGGCTGCGGAATGTCTATGGTTTTCGGCAAGATATTATGGGTTGTTTAAATGCAGAGTTGGGGGATTAAAGATGAGTAAAATTAGTCGTCAAGCTTATAGTGAGATGTTTGGCCCAACCGTGGGTGACCGTGTACGATTGGCAGACAGCGAATTATTTCTTGAAGTAGAAGAAGACCGTACGGTTTATGGGGATGAGGTTAAATTTGGTGGTGGCAAAGTAATTCGTGATGGCATGGGTCAAAGTCAGTGTGACTCCAGTGTTTCAATGGATCTGGTGATCACTAATGCATTAATTGTTGATCATTGGGGCATTATTAAAGCAGATGTGGGCATTAAAGACGGACGTATTGCTGCCATTGGTAAAGCGGGTAACCCAGATACTCAGCAAAGTGTCGATATTATTATTGGCCCAGGTACCGAAATTATTGCAGGTGAAGGAAAAATTCTAACGGCAGGTGGTATTGATGCGCATATTCATTTTATTTGTCCGCAACAAATTGAAGAGGCGTTAATGTCAGGTGTCACCACCATGTTAGGGGGCGGCACTGGGCCTGCAACAGGGACTAATGCGACAACGTGTACTCCAGGGCCTTGGAACTTACATCGTATGCTGCAATCATTGGACACTTTTCCAATGAATTTTGGTTTGATGGGGAAAGGTAATGGCAGTTTGCCTGGTGCTTTGGATGAGCAAGTCATAGCAGGAGCCATGGGCTTAAAGTTACACGAAGACTGGGGCACAACACCTGCATCTATTGATTGCTGTTTGTCAGTCGCTGAACGGTTTGATGTACAAGTTGCGATTCATACGGATACTTTAAATGAGTCGGGTTTTGTCGAAGATACCTTAGCGGCTTTTAAAGGACGCACCATACATACATACCACACTGAGGGTGCGGGAGGAGGGCATGCGCCAGACATTATAAAGGCCTGTGGATTTGCCAATGTACTGCCATCGTCAACCAACCCAACTCGACCTTACACTATTAACACGGTTGATGAGCATTTAGATATGCTAATGGTGTGTCACCATCTTGATCCTAATATTGCAGAAGATGTCGCGTTTGCTGAGTCACGAATTCGCAGAGAAACCATTGCTGCAGAAGATATTTTGCATGATTTAGGTGCTTTCTCAATGATTTCATCTGATTCTCAAGCGATGGGTAGGGTAGGTGAAGTCATTATCCGTACCTGGCAAACAGCTCATAAAATGAAAGTGCAAAGAGGCCCTTTGCCCGAAGATAATAGTCAGAATGATAATTTCCGTATTAAACGCTATATTGCCAAATACACTATAAACCCAGCGATTAGTCATGGTATTTCACATGAAGTGGGCTCAATTGAGAAAGGAAAATTAGCTGATTTGGTGTTGTGGGATCCAGCTTTTTTTGGCGTAAAACCCAGTCTCATTTTGAAAGGTGGAATGATTGCGGCGGCACCCATGGGTGATCCTAATGCTTCAATCCCTACGCCACAGCCAGTGCATTATCGCAATATGTTTGGTGCTTTTGGTAGTGCCTGTCATGCCACTTCAATGTTGTTTTTACCTAAAGTAGCTATTGAAGATGATTTACCATCAAAGATAAAACTCAATTCAAAAATAGGCTGTGTCTCTGGTACACGTACTATCGGAAAAAAAGATATGCTGCACAATTTTTATCAACCGAATATTGAAGTTGATCCACAGTTATATACAGTTCGAGCAGATGGTGTTTTGCTGAGCTGTGAACCCGCGGAAAGTTTACCTTTTGCACAACGATATTTTTTATTTTAAATATGCTTAAATTAACAGAAATAGCGTCATCTGATTCAATGGTCGATGATACCTTAACGATAGCCTTTGATTTACGTCAGAAAAGTCGATTTTCTGCAACGACTGATAAAGACAAAGAAGTGGGTTTATTTTATCCTCGGGGACAAATACTGCGTTCAGGTATTATTTTAACCGGCACTGATAATTATAAAGTGCTAATCAAAGCAGCAAATGAGCCTGTTTCTGTGATGCGAAATAATGATCCATTAAAATTTGCCAAGGCTTGTTATCATTTGGGTAACCGGCATATATCGTTACAGATTTTAAACGCTGAATTGAGGTATATTAAAGATCATGTTTTAGATCATATGTTAGAAGGCTTAGGCTTACTGGTTGAGCATGAAATGCTACCCTTTGAACCTGAAGCTGGTGCGTATCACACCCATGATCACTGATCTCGCATTAATGCGCTTACTGCAATTAGTCAGTCCAAGTCTACCCATTGGTATGTATTGTTATTCGCAAGGGTTTGAGCATGCTGTTGAAGATGGCTGGGTGACTAATTCTGATGAAGCAAATGAATGGATCACAGGTGTACTCGAAAATTGTCTGTTAAATGTGGACTTGCCCATTATTTCACGCTTATATGATGCTTGGGAAAAACAAGATATTGAGGCGGTTGAACAATGGAGTTCTACCTTGCTTGCTTACCGTGAAACATCAGAACTTAGAGCTGAAGATAGACAAACAGGGCAAGCATTGGCTAGGTTATTAGTGGGTATGGAGTTAGATGAAGCTATTATCTGGCAGCGTAAGAATAATACCACTCAAGCGACCCTGTTTGCTTTTGCCGCCGTTAAATGGGAAATCCCTAAATATGAAGCGATAGCAGGTTTTTTATGGAGTTGGTTAGAAAATCAAATACTCTGTGCCGTTAAATTAGTCCCTTTAGGACAGGTGGCAGGTCAGAAGTTAACTTATGAGTTATCAAAAAAAATCCCTGATTTATTGTCGCAGGGTTTACAGTTAAAAGATCATGATATTGGTGGCAGTGTATTTGGTCTAGCACTAGCCAGCAGCCGGCATGAGATGCAATATTCAAGATTATTTCGTTCATAGAGAAAATTAATGTCTAAAAAACACGTATTAAGAATAGGAATTGGTGGCCCTGTTGGGTCGGGTAAAACTGCTTTAGTGGATGCGCTTTGTAAACGCATGAGAGAAAAGTTTCAGATAGCGGTCGTTACAAACGATATTTACACGCGAGAAGATCAAGAGTTTCTTATTCGAAGTCAGGCTTTGCCCGTAGATCGTATTATTGGCGTGGAAACGGGAGGGTGTCCCCATACTGCCATTAGAGAAGATGCCTCTATGAACCTTGCAGCAGTTGATGATTTATGTGAAAGGTTTACTGATTTAGATTTTGTGTTGGTGGAAAGTGGTGGTGATAATTTAAGTGCAACTTTTAGTCCTGAATTGGCAGATTTAACTATCTATGTGATCGATGTGTCAGCGGGCGATAAAATCCCTCGTAAAGGCGGGCCGGGCATTACACGGTCTGATCTGTTAGTGATTAACAAGATAGATTTAGCACCCTATGTTGGTGCATCTTTAGACGTGATGGATCGTGATGCAAAAAAAATGAGAAAGGAAGGTCCCTTTGTTTTTAGTAATTTAAAAACAGGTGAAGGGCTTTCTAGCATAGAAGATTTTATAGTTGAAAAGGGTATGTTAGAAATCAACGTCTAAATATTTTGGAAGCGGCAATAACATTTTAATGATTATGTTCTGAAAATTTAAGTACAAGCTCTTTTGGAACTAAATTACCTGTCATTATCTTTAAAGATTTAAATAGAAACCCAGAAAATGTAATTATTGATTTAGGCAATCTTCATAATTGGTTA
>Ga0209494_1000411_pt1 | contig 18582 bp, 18 predicted proteins | sample EN1Hudseemescosm_FD_184628 | JGI IMG/M metagenome (GOLD analysis project Ga0209494, IMG submission 184628) | Methane-oxidizing microbial communities from mesocosms in the Hudson Canyon - EN1B Hudson Canyon (SPAdes) (version 2) | ecosystem: Environmental > Aquatic > Marine > Cold seeps | place... | reverse complement strand
GCATTTACAATTAATCTTGATGAGTCCTATGCTGTTTCGTTAATTACAAGCCGGTTACCATCTACAATTTTTTCAATAGCAACTTTATTTATATTGTGGCGGTTTTCTAAATGCTTTATTGGTCAGTTGCAACAGTATTTTCTATTAGTTGGGGGATTGATAATTTCATTTTCCTGGATGTTTTTGGTGTATTCGGTTCAGGCAGAAAATTATGCCGCAGGGGTGTTTTCAGTAATAACTTTGATTTATATCTATGCGTTGAATAGTAATAAATGTATTGCAAGAAAGGACTCAATTGGTTTGGGGTTTATTCTCTCGGTTCTTTGCCTATTGCATTATCAAACGTTGTTTTTTCTACCTGGATTTTATATAGGGATAGTGTATAGCAATAGAAGTGATTTTTACTATAGATTAAGGAGGTGGTTTCCTTGCATTATTATTAATCTAATTATGGTTGCATTGACTTACTATTTGTTTATTGGACCTCTTCAGGCTAGAGATCCTGGGATAGGATGGAATGCAGGCCCGCAGTTACAATATTTATTCAACCAAAATTGTGGCGACGGATGGTTAGGGTGTGTATTTCAAGTATTCACTAATAATATATTAGAAGTAGTACAGTCAATAATTTCGTTTAGTGATTTAGGGTCACCAATATCAATACTATACGGAATAGTAGTATTGATTATGTCTGGAGTAGGGTTGATATTTTTGCTGGTATGTAAAGATGATCGTCTTCGTGGGCTTGGCATAATGGTAAGTGTAACAATTTTCGTATGGATTTTTTTGGTGATGATGAAAAGCTTGGCTTTTAGCCCAACTAGACATTCACTTGTTTTACTGGTTCCTGTATCGTTATTAGCCTCTTATGGGGTCTATGCTTTAAAACGTTTTATCCCTATTTATCTTGTGCCTATGTTTGATTATTCTGTAATGGTAATATGTTTAATTGTTACGGTTTTATTCTTTTGGGAGTTTGATGCTCAAAAGACTGAGAGGCAAGATGCGTTTAGATTGTTAAATATTGAATCCCTTATTAATCAATTTAATGTGGGTACAATTATTACTTATGGATATACATTTAACATGGCATTTGTCCCAATGGTAAAGAATGGATATTCAGAGCATTTTGAAAATATTAAACCTTATACACTAAAATATAGTTCAAAAAATAGAAATCGTGATTCCATAATGGTGGTATGTGCTGGTGCCCCGTTGTGTAGGCCTGTTGAATCTTTACAAACGACTGAAATACTCAGTAATTTAAGAGGTAATCAGTTACCTCTTAAATTGCGCTACCATTATGAGCATAAGTCTAACGTATTAAACTGTTTTGGAAGTAAAGCTGGCGAAGGAACTAACAGTATATATTTGGGCGTTTGGTCGAAATAACTTATTAGTCTTCAGGTTTGTTTGTACGGGAGTTAATTTTTAAATGTTTATGGGGGGGGGTGTGTCTAGAAAAGTATTGTTTGAAGGTTGTCGGACGCGTGATTTTTTTACGAAAATCAGGAATACATTTTTAAGAAAAATGCTTTATGCGAGTAGTGCTAAGCATTTATTAACAAGACCTCAGCCGGTGACCTTTGCTTTTGATTATATTTCAAATGAAATTGCAATAGATGGGGTTTATGAAATTGATGATCTTGATATTTTATTTGAATGGTTGGCTAGTATGGATTCAACAATATTTACTGATGAATGTATAGACGTAGGTGCCAATATTGGGAATCATAGTTTGTATTTTTCGCAGTATTTTTCACATGTTTTCAGTTTTGAGCCAAATCCTCGAACGTTTAAGGTTCTGTCACTTAATGCTGAACTTGTAAGTAATATTGATTGTTTTGATTTTGGATTATCAAGTTCAACCGGCGAGGCAGTTCTATCGTGCACAAATAGTAATATAGGTGGGTCACGTGTTGTTGAATTTGAATCCGCATCAACTGTGCCCATAAAAATCACAACGCTTGATTCATTTTTTAACCTTTTTAAGAATATTAGGTTAATTAAATATGATGTAGAAGGCTTAGAATATGAGGCTATCTTAGGCTCAAAAAAGATCATTGAGGCTACAAATCCAATAGTGTTATTTGAACAACATAAAGAGGATTTTGTTAATGGTGAGAGTAAGGTTATTTCTCTATTACGGTCCTTAGGATATACTAGATTTGCCACCATAAAAAAGAAGAGCGCTTTATATAGAGTTCATTTTATGGGTGTGATTTTAAGGGCTATTAATGGCAATTCTCGAGCGATAGTTCTTGAAAATGAATTCAAGCCAGACTTTTATCCTTTTATTATTGCTATCCCGAATTGGGTTAAATGATTTTTTAAGCGGAATTTAGTTAGCTAGGAGTAGGATATAATTAATTTTCAAATTGTGATTCCCATGTCTGGATTTGGTGAGCGCTTCCGTCACGCAGGCTATACCGTGCCTAAGCCACTAATCGAAATTGAAGGTAAGCCAGTTATTGCTCATGTCATTGATATGTTTCCGGGAGAGAAGGATTTAATTTTTATTTGTAATCAAGATCATCTTGACGAACCTGATTACTGCATGGCGGAGATTATTCAAAAGTATTGCCCGACGGGTCGTGTCGTTGGTATCTTGCCTCACAAGCTTGGTCCGATACATGCGGTACAGCAAGTAGAGCATCTGTTGGATACAAGTCAACCAATTGTAGTGAATTACTGCGATTTTACTTGTTATTGGGATTGGCAGCATTTTAAACAGTTTGTGAAAGAGTCGGCTTGCGTTGGGGCGATACCTGCTTATAAAGGCTTCCATCCTCACACGCTTGGCAGCACCAACTATGCCTACATGCGTGAAACCAATGGCTGGGTTGATGATATTCAGGAGAAACAGCCTTACACCTCTAATCGCATGAATGAGTTTGCTTCTAGTGGCACTTATTACTTTGCTACTGCAGAGGTCATGAGCGAGGCCATGCGGCTAACGACGGAGCAGAATCTTCATGTGGGCGGTGAGTATTATGTTAGCCTAGCGTATAAATCACTACTTGCCAATAATCAACCCGTGGCTGTTTATTCTCTGCAACATTTCATGCAATGGGGAACACCAGAAGACGTTGCAGAATACAATACATGGTCTAAGGTTTTTAGGCAACTCATTGCGTTACCAGCTAGTGAGTCCATGCCTAAAGGTGCTTTGGTTTTGCCGATGGCAGGTTTGGGGCAACGTTTTGCCAACGAGGGCTATGCGCTAACCAAGCCATTGATTCCAGTCTCTGGTCTGCCGATGGTGGCACAAGCTACACATGACTTACCAGCTGCTGAACAGCAGGTGTTTGTGTTGCGTGCTGAGATGCAAGGGCATGACGAAGTGGCTCGCGAGTTGATAAGGCTCTATCCCAAGGCGGTCATCAAAACGATTGATCAGCTCACTGAAGGTCAAGCGTGTACAGCTTTGATTGGCTTGGATGCGTTGGGTGTTATCTCTGGTCCTGTTACCATTGGAGCTTGTGACAATGGGGCGTTATATGATCATGCCGCCTTCGAATCGATGCTCGCCAATGAAAATGTAGATGTTATTGTTTGGGGGGTGCGTGGGTACCCCAATGCCAAGCGCTATCCGCAGATGTTTGGTTGGATCAAGGACGATAATGGCAGGGTTAGCACTATCTCTGTCAAAACGCCGCTAGAGTCGCCTACTACTGACCCGATTGTTTTGGGTACCTTCACATTTCGGCGTGCAGAAGATTTTCGTCGTGCAGTTGCCCGCTTAATCGCTCGCGATGGTCGAATTAACGGCGAGTTTTACATAGATTCGTGTATCAACGATGCGATTGAATTGGGACTGCGATGCCACCTATTCGAAGTTGACAGCTACTTGTGCTGGGGCACCCCTAATGACCTCCGTACGTTTGAATATTGGCAATCATGTTTTCACAAGTGGGTAGAGCATCCGTATCGGTTAGAGATGGACAAGCGGGTTCCTGAAAACCAAGTATCGAGCCTTAATGCCAGATGTCATGCTCCGTTGCCAGATCTGCTAGGTCATAAGGCATGATTAAGCGCGAGCTAGGCATATTTTTGATCGTTGGTTTATTGACTGTATTGATTGATTTTTTGGTCTACCGAGGCTTAGTGGGAGTTGGTGTTATTGGCGTTGATACCGCTAAGGGAATTGGATTTCTTACTGGGACGCTATTTGCTTACTTTGCTAACCGTTTTTGGACTTTTAGCCATAAGTCACACGCTCCAGGTAGTGTTTGGCGATTTGTTCTTTTGTATCTTTCAACATTGATGGCGAACGTCGTGGTCAATGCATTAGTACTAACAGTGATGGCTGATACCATGGCAGCCGTACCAATGGCTTTTCTACTTGCTACAGGGGTTTCTGCCTCACTTAATTTCTTGGGCATGAAGTTTTTCGTTTTCAAATCACGTACCAGTTCAGGATTTACATGAAATTTTCCTTGATTATCCCATGTTATAACGAAGCAGCCAATTTGCCGTTGTTGTTAGAACGCTGCAAGGCGCTTGCAGCCAAACCCGAGGTTGAAGTCATACTGGTTGATAATGGTTCGACCGACGATACATCATTAGTGCTCCTAAACCTGCTGCCGTCATATTCTGGTTGTCGGACTGTGCGCGTCGAAAAAAACCAAGGCTATGGGTTTGGTATCATTTCTGGGCTTAAGACTGCAAAAGGTGAAATCCTTGGCTGGACACACGCCGATATGCAGGCTGATCCTCAAGATACATTACGTGGATTAGAGTTGTTTGACAGGTACGGTCTGGACATTTTTGTAAAAGGCCGGCGTTACGGGCGCCCTTTAGCAGATGTAGTTTTTACATTAGGGATGAGTGCTTTTGAAACTCTGCTACTGCGCAAACTACTGTGGGACATTAATGCCCAGCCGACGATGTTTACACGGCGTTTTTTTGAAACATGGATTGCAACCCCTGACGATTTCTCACTCGACTTGTATGCCTATTATCAGGCCCAAACCCAAGGTCTTAAAGTGCATCGCTTTCCGGTCAGGTTTGGTGAGCGGGCATACGGTATCTCGCACTGGAATGTTAATTGGGCGGCTAAGTGGAAGTTTATTCGCCGTACCGTTGATTTTAGTCTCCAATTAAAAAAGAATATCGAAACATGAAACTTATTGCGCACCGTCGAAACACCGTGGCCGAACTTCAAACCACTGATGAAAAATATGGTGTAGAGGTCGATATTCGCAGTGTAGGGCAGCGGTTGATCATCCATCACGACCCGTTGGTTGCGGGTGAACCTTTTGATAAGTGGATCAATGCTTACCAGCACGGCACCTTGATTCTTAATGTTAAGGAAGAGGGTCTCGAAGCCGGTTTGATTGCGTTTATGGCGGCAAAAGGAATTGATGATTACTTTTTTTTGGATCAATCTTTCCCATTTTTGGTGAAATGGGCCAAGGCAGGCGAACGGCGCTGTGCAGTGCGGGTTTCAGAGTTTGAGTCGATAGAAACAGCGCTGACTTTGGCGGGTAAAGTCGATTGGGTTTGGGTTGACTGTTTTACCCGCTTTCCCTTAACCCATAAAGAGGCTCAACGCCTTAAATTAGCGGGCTTTAAACTTTGTCTGGTATCACCTGAATTGCAAGGCCGTGATGCGGAGCGTGAAGTTCCGTTGCTGGCCAGTCTGCTTAATGAGCGCGCCATAGTGGCAGACGCGGTTTGTACCAAACGCCCTGACTTGTGGGAAAGAATGGTCTGCCCCAAATGAAGAGGCTTTATCTTCAGCCGATGTTTTTAATCGGACTGTTGCTGCGTTTGGCACTTATCGCTGGTATGGCACCAGTATCTGTCTCCGTTTGGTATGTGCCTTTTTTGGATGTCAGTACGTCAATATTAACGCTTGATCCGTGGGCAACATGGTTGGCCAGTGGCGAGACGCCTATTGCGTTTCCCTATGGTTACGCCATGTGGTTGGCTTTTTTGCCGATGACGCTTATGGCCAAACTTACCGGTCTGCCCCTGCAGTATGGCTATGGACTGACTCTGCTTATTGCTGATTTATGCTTGCTTTACACGCTTAATAAGCTTTTACCGGGGCGCCAACGTTTACTTTTATTGGCATATTGGTTGTCACCTATTGTCATTCTTGCCAGCTATGCTTTGGGCCTTAATGATGTTATACCCGCATTATTATTAACTTTGTCGATATTTTTTGTCCGTCGGGTTGAGTTGAAATTGGCCGGAGTATTGTGTACAGCAGCCATTTCAGCTAAGCTCAGTATGGTCATCGCCTTGCCGTTTTTTGCGATCTATCTGTACAACAATAAAGCGTTGCGGAAACATCTAGTCACATTTGTTTTGGGTCTTTGCATCGGTTTTCTACTGCTAGGTGTTCCCTTTCTCTTTTCTATTGCGGGCTTGCAAATGCTGTTTGGCAATCCGGAGATGGGCAAGATATATAGTCTAGCAATCAATATGGGTGGGCAGGTCGCCGTGTATGTGGTGCCGTTGGTCTACTTGGTTATGCTTTATTGGGTGTGGCGAGCACGGCGTCTTAATTTCGATTTATTTCAAACGACTATCGGCATAGCATTTCTGTTGGTGGTGTTAATGACGCCAGCCTCACCTGGCTGGTTTATTTGGTGCATACCTTTTCTTGCCTTTTATCAGGCCATGAGTGGTCGTACTGCGATATTACTGGTCGCGATTTTTTCAGGATTGTATGTGTTAAGCACACTAGTAGTGACGCCACTCCAATTAGCTAATGGGCGGGTTTTTGATTTAAAGCAGGAGTTATATCTATTAACGCAATTAGTCGGCATGATGCCATTCTTGCACACGGTCATGATGGCTACTGGAGTAGTGTTAGTAATCCGTATATGGCGCGAAGCTATCAGCAGGAATGATTTTTTCCGATTAAGCCGCAAGCCCTTTGTGATTGGTGTCGGGGGCGACTCTGGCGCAGGGAAAGACACATTTACAGAGGCCATTACGGGGCTATTTGGCAGGCATTCGGTAGTTAATCTGTCGGGCGACGATTACCATCTGTGGGATAGGAAGAAACCTATATGGCAAGTGATGACCCACTTAAATCCCATGGCCAATGATCTGGAAGGCTATAGCAGAGACCTTATTGCTTTAGCGGATGGAAAACGCATCCAGTCTAGGCAATATAATCATGACACAGGGATGATGACTCAGTTGCTTCAAACTGAAAGTAACGACTTCATCATTGCCAGTGGGTTACATGCACTTTATCTACCAATACTCAGGGAGAGCTACAACCTGAAAATTTATCTCGATATTGATGAGGGCCTTCGGCGGCACTTCAAACTTAAGCGTGATGTTGGGCAACGGGGGCATACTGTTGAGGGGGTGCTCAATGCCTTGAAAAAAAGAGAAGTTGATTCTGTACGCTTTATTCGCCCGCAGTTGGCCTATGCCGATTTGGTCCTATCCTTGCAACCCATTCACCCTCGAATGTTAGAGGATTTAGGCAAAAAACAGACGCTTCCTCTAAAACTGGTGCTTAAAACTCATCAAAGGGTAAATGAACATGTACTCCATCGTGTTTTAGTGGGCATATGTGGACTGCATGTTGACATCGAGATAAGCGATGATAATACTGAAGTCCAAATCAGCATAGAGGGTGACACCAGTGCTGAAGACATGGCAATGGCAGCAAAGTTATTGTGCCCCACTGTACTGGAATTCTTGGACATACAGCCGAAATGGCAAGATGGAGTGCTGGGACTGATGCAATTAATTACCCTTTCTCATATCAATCAGTCCATGACAAAGCGATTCATATAATGAAGATCAATAATCCAACGCGATTTACTCGCCTACCCGATGCCTTTTTGTTTGATACGGATAACACCTTGTATCCTTACGATCCAGCGCATGTTGCCGCGCAAAAGGCGGTATGTGATAAAGTTGTTAACACGTTGGCAATCACCCCAGAACAATTCGACAAGGCGTTTAAAGAAGCCAGAGACCAAGTTAAAGCTCGGCTTAAACATACGGCGGCTTCACATAGTCGCTTGCTCTATCTGCAACGTATGCTTGAGATTATGGGTCTAGGATCCCAGGTGTTATTGGCTCTGGATTTTGAGCAGACCTACTGGAGAACTTTTTTAAGTAACGCCGACTTGTTCAACGGTGTTAAAGAATTACTGGATGATATTCGTTTACTCGGCATCCCAACTGCAATCGTGACTGATTTAACTGCACAGATTCAATTCAGAAAGATCGTTTATTTTGGGCTTGATCACTATTTTGATTATATTGTCACCAGTGAAGAAGCCGGATTTGATAAGCCGCATGAGGCCCCTTTTAAGATTGCGTTGGAAAAGATGCGCCCGGAAGGCGACTGCATTTGGATGATTGGCGATAATCCAGTGAATGATATTTTGGGTTCTCGGGAAAAAATCAATGCAGTTACATTGCAAAAAAATCATGCAGGCATTGTACTGGGTACTGGAGTGACTGAACCAGATGCATCCTTCAACAACTTTGATGATTTGAGGACGTTGCTAGGGAAGTTAGGTAGTCCTAAATGAATACGATAAAACATACAACTAGAGAGCAGGTCAAAGCGTTTTGTGCGCGAATTGGTAAAGACCCTCTGTTAGTACAAGGTGCGGGTGGGAATGTATCGTGGAAGGATGGCAATATGCTTTGGGTTAAGGCCTCGGGCACTTGGCTTGCAGATGCAGTGGCTAAAGATATTTTTATCCCTCTTGACCTTGTTGATTTGCGGCAGGCAATTGCGAATGAAAATTTTCATACGGATCCTAGATTAGTTGTCGACTCAGAACTGAGACCGTCGATAGAGACATTGTTACATGCTTTGATGCCACACAAAGTGGTTGTGCATCTGCATGCGGTTGAGATTTTGGCGCATTTGGTACGTACTGATCCTGTTGCTGAGATTGAAAAATTAATTGGTGGGGCTGTCAAGTGGTGTTGTGTTGATTACTATAAGCCAGGAGCCGAGCTTGCTGAGGCAGTAGCTGCACATTTATTGCAGCAGCCAGATATTGACGTCATTTTTTTACAGAACCATGGTGTTGTGATTGGTGGGGCAAGCATCGCAGATATTGATATTATTTTGCAGAAATTGGTATTACTTCTTCAAAATACGATGGCGCCATTATTGGTAGATGGTGAAACTTTTGAGGCGGCATCTATTTTGAAATCGCAAACTTATAGCCTGTGCAGCGATTTAGAGGTGAATCAACTGGCGACCAACAATTATCTTTCATCACGGCTAGAGAGCGAATGGGTACTCTATCCGGATCACGCTGTTTTTTTGGGCGGTCAGGCTTCCATTCTAGGGCATTCAATAAGTTTGGATGATTTGGATGATCTAGATGAGAAAAAACCTGCATTTATTTTTGATCTGGGTATAGGCGTATATGAAAGTAAAACGGCGACAACTGCACAAAAGGTACAATTGCGTTGTTATTATGACGTGTTAATTAGGCAGCCTCTAACTGAAAATCTTCTTACGCTGTCACCTGACGCAATAGCAGAATTACTGGATTGGGATGCAGAGAAATATAGAAAATCTTTGCCAAAGCATAAGTAGTTGGCGATTGTAGGTGTATACATTTAGAGAACATGAATTTTTTAAAAAATAGGGCTAAGTGTGATCACAAATAATAAACAACCGTTGGTGTCAGTTCTGACGCCTACCTGGAATAGGGCGGAATATTTAGAGAAAGTCTGGCGTGGATTAGTCGCACAAGAGTATCGGAATTTCGAATGGGTTGTGGGGAACGATGGATCTAACGATAATACCGTAGAAGTCTTGAGAGCTTTGGCTAAGAAATCTGATTTTCCGATAAAACTAATTGATTCGAATATTAGAGCCGGAAAACCAAGAATGGATAACCTGCTAATGTCAAATAGTTCTGGTGAGTTATTAATTCAAAATGATTCAGATGACGTCTTGCTTCCAGAGGCCCTGAAGCTAATGGTTGAAGAATGGGAGTCAATTCCAGAAGATAACAGATCAAATTACTTGGGCATTAGGGCTCTGAGTATATCGACTGACGATAAAATCCAAAGTAAAGGATTTGAAAACCAGCTAGTAAAGCTTGATACTACATTCGAAGAACTTGAATCAAAGATGAGGGATGATTCCACACATTTAATTCCTGCTAAATCTGTAACTAATAGAAGATTCTTAGAAGTTGATTTTATAATACCTGAGTCCAGTTTATGGAGCTTAGTTTTTAAAAATAAAAGAGTGATTTATTTACCGGTTGTAGTCAAGGTCATGGACAGAAAAGCGCCTGGAAGCGTTTCATTTGGTAAAAAATTAGAATATACAAGGGGCATGGCGTATAGCATATCGATTGCGGAAGATGAGTTATCTTTCGTTAGACGAAATTTTCTTATGAAGTGCAATTTGATAGTCAGGTATTGGAGGTATTGCTTTCATGGGGAAATAGAGGTCAAGAAGGCAAAGAAGATGTGGTGTGTTACACGAAATAATTCTTGGACCATGTTATTTTGGCCTATCAGTTTTTTGTATGTGATAAAAGATTTGGTTCAACGTAAGGTGGTTAAGACGCATCGCGATTTTGAGAAGGCAAAAGCAAGTGCGAAGATTAAGGTAGTTATTTTGAATTAAAAAAGTATTTGCTAACACATTATTAATTTTATTCAAATCAATAGTCTCTTTTTTATTAATCTGTAGAATATCAACTTGGTGTTACTTGTAAGGCTTGACTGTCGATTAAGTAGAAAGACCTGCTATTACAAAAATATAATCTACTCGTTGGCTATTAGTGGGTGTGGTTATGAATACTACTAAAAAAATATAGGTGTGAGGTATGGAAAACAAGAGTACTCAATACTTACGAGATGGATATCTGGTGGTTCCTAACTTCTTTTCAAGTGAACTTGCGGGTAAACTTAGAAATGAAATACTTACATATTTAAGTAAAGCCCCCAATAAGCATGGGGTTTATGTTTATCCTGAAAGATATTTGAGAATAATAGACCCTAGGTTTTATAGAAAAAATCCAGAGGTGTTTTTTGATTTAAATCTATATTTAACTTTTCTTAATTCACTGCAAACAGAGAGTCTGAAATTATTAATTAAGGACTTAAGCTTTGGAGAAATATATCGTATCGATTCGTATTTATCTGCAATTTCAGATAAACATTTAACAAAATGGCATGTTGATCAGGCCTATGGTGGCGCAACAGATCCTGGTATTTATTTCAATAATAATACGAGCAACATCCCAATTAAGAATATTAATAGAGTTTTTGTACATTTAACAGATGTTGAGGTGGATGATGGCTGTTTTTCATATTTACCAGCCTCACACAAGATTGGTATTGCAATTAGAAAATTAATTAATTCTAGTATTATTGAGTACACTCCATTCTATGAACTTAAAGATGGTTATTCAATAGTAGATCGCTATTATAATAAGTTTATTGAGAACGGCTTACTAACCGCCGATGAGATTGCGTATTTTTTAGATCAAGCTGTGCTTGCATTAAACGGTTCATTAGAGTACAGATTGCCGTGTAACGCTGGTTCAATGGTTCTATTCAATGATCTCGGATACCACCAAGGTACAGCGCCACTTGCATCAGAAAGACTTGTCTTAAGGTATTGGTATTATTAGTGAAGGAGCTTTATCAAAGTAGTGGGTGCAGCCAACTTACTTTTTGTGGAGAAATACTAAGGAACTTGTGGGGCTGATCTGTAAGGTCTTATTGTAAATCTGGGAGGGAGAGTGCAAAATTTAAAATGGGGCATCATAGGAGCGGGTGCAATTGCGAAGAGTCTGTGCCAATATATTTCAGATAATAATCAATCTACCATCATAAAAATATATAGTCGGAATTATGATAATGCTAAAAAATTAGCTAATTCATTTGGATGTTTACCTACATGTGACTATAACGATATTATTAATGATATAGATATTAATGCTGTTATTATTGCATTACCCGACCATCTTCATTTTGAAGTGGCTATGAAGGCTTTGAATAGTTATAAAAATGTATTTATAGAAAAACCATTTGTAAGAAATTCTGATGAATGCGATATTTTATTCAATATTGCAATTCAAAATAACTTACTTCTATTTGAAGGCATGGCTTATAAGTATCATCCAAGAACAAAAATATTAAACTCCTATATTCAAGAAAATAAAAGTTCATCCCCTACCTATATTAATAATCAAGTTGGATTTCGTATAGGAAGAATTCGTGATAAGTTATTACCGTTAAGTTTACTTTTAAAGAAATATAGTTCGGACAGGCTATTGGTTGATGACTATGGCGCATTATATGACCTGGGTTGTTATCCCGTATCTATGACTAATATGATTGTGAAACATATGAATTCAGGTGTTTTAGTTTCCCCGATTGGATATGAAATTAAATCAGTTAAAAATCATAAAGATATTAATTTGTCTGCTGAAATAATTTTACACTATGATAAGAATATAAAAGCCACTATAAAATACTCAATCATTGAGGGGTTGAATGGTAAATTAGCACTCCACGATGATGATTTTATAATCAACTATTCAAGACCCTACACCTGCGAGAGTAAGTCTGAGCTTAACTTTTTATCAATCGATCTAGATATTAACTATCGTTTAAAAAGTTATATGTCGCCAATGTCATGTGAGATAGATCACTTTATTCAGCTGTTACATGATAATAAAACTGAATCACCACTAAATACTTATTTAGAAATAAGTAATAATATCAAAACTCTAAATTGTATAGAATCAGAATTGAGTAAGCATAAAGAAAGGAAACACTAGTAATATGAAAAACAATGATTTTGATTTAATTTCTACTAGGCTGGATGACATAAAAAGTTTTGATCAAGGTGATCCATTTCCACATGCTGTAATTGATGGCTTTCTACCTAGTTCATTAATGGATAAGATTTACAGTTTGTTCCCTTCCCCTAATTCAGAGATATGGGAGCGATATAAATATGAGCATCAAATTAAACTCGCCACAAATGAAGTACATCATTTGTCCGATCCACTTCGTAGTTTATTTTATTTTTTAAATTCTGGAGAGTTTATTAATGCTCTTGAAAAAATGACTGGTATAAATCATATTTTAAGTGATCCTCATTTTAATGGTGCTGGATTGCATCAAATTGAAAGAGGGGGGCGTTTATCGGTTCATGCTGATTTTTCACAATTGGAAAATTGTAAATTATATAGAAGATTAAATCTTATTTTGTATCTTAATCCTAACTGGGAAGATGCTTTCGGTGGATGTTTGGAGCTTTGGGATGCAAAAGGTGAAAATTTAGTGAAGTCGATTTCACCTATAATGAACAGGTGCGTTATATTTAAAACTACTACGACTTCGTTTCATGGTCATCCAAGGCCTTTAAATTGTCCTGAGGGCCTCTCCAGAAAAAGTATTGCGCTTTATTATTACACTGTTGAACAGGATAGTGAGACTCTAGGTGTTGATACTCGGTGGCGCACAGCTCAGAAACCACGTTTTATCCATCGTATCCGTAGGGGTGCTGCGATATTTTTCTGGAGAGTATTGCTCACTTTTAAGAAATCTTTAATTAATTTTGAGAATGTGATTGATAAATGTATTAAAAAAATCGATGTTAATTAATTTTTCAAACAATAGAAGTCATCTAATGTTTATTTCTTAGTCTTGATCGTTCACCGTTTGATGCATCAAAGGCTGGTTTTGAACTATTTTCGAAGAGAACGGCTCTAGATCAGTTTAAGCAATGTTTTACTGATAGTTATCGCATCTATGTCGTGAGGCGTCTTATCAAAGATCTAAGTGATCTTGGTGGACCTATTAAGCTGAAACGAGTTGCTCGGTTAAAACAGGAGAACGATATTTATCCTAAGCAAGACAAGCGGTTTATTGTTACTACTGATTCAAAAGCTATTGCGAGCAATCTGTTAAGCCGTCAGTTTGATGTTACACAGTCTGACGTCATTTGGGTGAGTGATATTATCTATATTGCCACGAAGACAGGTTGGGTGTATCTGGCCGTTATTATTGACTTTTATTTGAAGCATTTTACTGGTTGGCAATTAGCTGATTATATGAAGGTTAAGTTACTTCATTAGGCGGTTATAATGCTTATTACCACTGAAATTGTTGATCTAAACTGTGTGATTTAGATAGCAGTAGCTAATATGTATCAGTGGTGTCTGAAATGTGTTGCCGAGTGCAACAGCAGAGCTTCTCTCAACAAGGAAATCTCAAATGAATATTGCTGCGGTAGTTATATGGTTTAATCCAAGTCTGGAGTTTTTAGAAAACATTAAAAGTTATTCAAAGCATGTTCAAAAAATCATTATTGTTGATAACTCTGATATAGATAATTCAATTCTTTTGGAGGGAGTTCCTGATAGTGATTATATTCCTTGTTTAAAAAATATAGGTGTTGCCTCGGCGCTGAACGTAGGGTACGAACGAGCATTAGCATCTGGTGCTGAATGGGTATTGACTATGGATCAAGACAGTTGGTTTGATGAGTTGGAGATACGTAATTTTTTAGATCCTAATGCCTCACATTTTAAAGAGGGCGGTGTGGCTATATTTGCCCCATCTTTTGATGAAAAAAAGAATGAATCCGTAGATTGTAATAGCGTAATTTCTTCAGGTAGTCTCGTTAAACTATCGGCTCACCAATCAATATTAGGATACAATGACAGTCTTTTTATTGATCAAGTTGATCATGAATACTGCTATCGTCTTAAGGGACAAGGTTATCGGATAATAAAGTTGAATTGGATTTATATGCATCACACTATTGGCGATCCAATTTCTAAGTATTTTTGGGGTGTTCGAATATCTTCTTATAATCACAACGCAATACGCAGGTACTACATTACAAGAAACGTGCTTTACATGCGTAAATATTACGCACGGTTTGGCGGGCAACATTTAAAAGGGCTTGTAATAGCTATTGTAAAGATAATTATTTTAGAGCCCGATAAGGTTCTAAAATTACTGTATATGGCTCGAGGTGTTAATGACTATATTTTCAATAGAATGGGTCCGCTTAGACCGAGCAATTGGTGGCCGAGGATAATTTTGAGATAGATGTTTTCATGAACATATTTTGAATACTTTGAGTGTGTTGAAATGATTCATAGTATGAACTTACAGATTCTTTTTGTAGAAGTAGATTTTCTTTATCATATTGTTGTGTTGGCTCAAAAACCAGATAATTATTATGATAATAGCTTTGAGGAATACGCACCCCACCCATAAATTGTTTTTTTATTCTTGTTTTTTTTAGTCCCTAATTCAGAAAATGATTCATGTAGACCATGCTTTACGCCGAAGTTATATTTTTTACGCTAAACGTAGCTTTAAATGAAATCCGCTACAATCCTTATTAAATAGTAAGACGGGATAAACACCTTCTTGGGCAGTAGTAGTCTCGGTATTATCAAGTATAAGCAACCCATGGTATTGCAGTCCAATTCCCCTGACCAACGGAGAACCTTATATTTATATTTGGTCTAAATGTTATGCAAGGTAATCCATTCAAGGAGTCCACTAAGGACTTAAAGAACCCAATAACTCTTGAGGAGTGATTAAAAGGTGTATTTTTGGCATCTAAATAATTAGATAAAATGTCGCTGAAAGCATCCTGCATGAGACGCCTCTCTTCATACACAAGGTCATACGTAGAAGATGGATTAAACCCTTCTACAGAGGGAGTGTATTGATCAATAGCATGTTTAATGATTACTGGACTAATATCTTCAAGTATTTTATGCTCTATAGACATTTAGGTGTAGTTCTTTTGGCGTTATAACTTATGTCCTTCAATTTGAGTCTACCTTCCAAGAAAACTGAATGTCAAAGTTTGGTCATGTAGGTTTTGAGTAACATTTCATTGTAAGGGTTATGAGGGAAAGGATGGTTACATATCTTATTAATAGAATGAGATATATTGAAGTAGTTTTGGAATGGATTTAACGTTAAGTTTGTAGTACCTGATACAAGGTAAAATAATTGTTCCCCTATACCTTTCTCTGCTCTCTGTCTTCTCGGTGTCAGTTACTTGTCTATGCTTTGAGTGAAGCAAAATCTCTCATGAATTATTAGACCATTATAGGGATGACGTGTAGACTGAATGTGCGAATAAAGACTTAACGCTTAGACCATTTCAGTAAAACCCATTAATAGAAGGAATTATGAAATTAGGAAGAATTAGTCGCCTGCCGGTATTAAAAATATTCCGCCCCTTCGTTATCGATATTAGGGATGTGGTATTTCACTTTCTTACCGCAAAGAATAGTAATAAGCTGAGACCTGAGTATATAAAATATACCCGAGGCAAAATTGGACTTGAAATTGGTGGGCCATCATGGTTATGGAAAACACATATACCAATATATAGGATAGCAAAGAAAATAGACAACTTCGACCGTATTGAAAAAAATCAGTTCAACTATTTCCTGCTCAAGAAAGGAGACCAATATGTGTCTAAGGAGGAAAAGGAGGCAATATACCCATTTTCTAATGAATCTTATGATTTCATACTAGCACGTCATGTTCTAGAGCATATAGCAAATCCGATTAAGTTACTTATAGAGTGGAGACGGATACTTAAGAGAGATGGCATATTAATTATAACTGTACCAAACAAGTTGTATAGTTTTGATTATCCAAGGCCATATACAACTTTCGCTCATCTGCTAGATGACTACATTAATGATATGAAGGAGAATGATAAGACGCACTTTCAAGAAGTAAAGGACCTTCTACATGACCATTGCACTCCTGAATATGCTACTCGAAAAGAGTGGGCTCAGATTGTTGAGGATAACATCAATGCTAGGCAGGTTCATCATCATGTTTTCTCAGAAGAAGTCATTGCCAGGGTAGTGTCTGAAGCGGGATTTAGAGTTTTAGATTCGAATGCTAATGTTGCTGGTGACACTGTCGTATTAGCTCAGAGGTATGACGATAAAAATCTGAGACATAAGCCTTCAATTGAAATAATCAGAAAATATGAAAGCGATTGACGTAATTGAAAATATTTAAAAAGATGACAAGTAATCTCTATAATAACTAATAGAAAAATTGTCACGCTTAATTTGCAATGTGGACAATTTCTACCACCTCAACGATGGGGTCTTAGATGCTTGTGGAAGAAGCGTTTCCAAATAACACAACCTGTCGTCTCACGCTCACTGCGCTATTTCCTTATCCATTCTTAAAAGAGGGTTTTTAACAAATGGGTCGCATTGGTCAAAAAAGTAAAAATGAGTAATAAAACGAGATTTAAAATATCTATTGCAATGGCTACATACAATGGAGCCCCCCACCTTTATGAGCAGTTAGACAGTTTTCTTACTCAAACTCGATTGCCGGATGAGTTGATTGTGTGTGATGACGGCTCAACTGACGAGACCATTTCGATTATTGAAGAATTCAGCAGTGCGGCGCCATTCTTGGTGAAGTTGATAAAAAACGATATCAATCTGGGGTACGTAAAAAACTTTGAAAAAGTTATTTCACTTTGCACGGGGGATTTAATTTTTATTTCTGATCAGGATGATGTTTGGTTTTCGGATAAAATTCAATATATAGAAAAAGTTTTTCAAAAAGGTGATGGCGCTTTGCTTGTTATTCATGATGGCCAACTTGTTGACGAGCGACTAAATGGGAAAGGTGTTTCAGTTCTTGGTCAGGTTCGAGCTGGATTTGGTAGCGATGAACACCTAATTACAGGGGCGATTTCTGTAATCCATAAGGATTTAACTCGATATATATTGCCTTTTCCTCAAGAGCTTGCAGAATTTACGAGTATTGGTCACGATGGGTGGATACACCTGGTTGCAAAATTTATGGGAACGAGGCAAGTGATTGATAAGTCACTACAAGTTATTAGACGCCACTCATTAAACACTTCTGCATGGGTTGCTAGTTCTACTGATCAGATTAGTAAGTTGACTGTCTTAAAGAGTCATTTTCGTACCAGCCCAGCTACTTCATATCAGGACAGGATTTACCTTAATGAGGCTATGCAGGAGCGGTTGGAACATATTCGGAATGATAAGCTTAATCAAGTGTATTTCTCTAGGATTGATGTAAGTTTGAGTTATTTTAGATCAGAAAGGCAGGCTATTGTTAACAGGGGCGCGATTTTAAATGCAAAATTTTTTGCAAGAAAATGGAAAGCTTTTTTGATGCTGATTAGGGGTGAATATAAATACTTCAATGGATTCAGTAGTTTTATGAGAGATGTGGTTCGATAGTTTTCTTTGGAAGAATTTTAATTCATTCCTAATCATAGGAATGTCATTATCAAGTATAGGTTTTTTATGTGCGGAATAACTGGATTTTGGCAATCGGGTAGTTTTTCTGGGGGTTCGATTGAAGTTATTGCATCCCAAATGGCTGAGCGTATTACTCACCGTGGCCCTGATGATTCGGGAGTTTGGTTAGACGATTCCTCGGGTATGGTTTTGGCGCATCAGCGTTTATCTATTGTTGATTTATCTTCTGCGGGCCATCAGCCCATGGTGTCGGCTAGTGGTCGTTATGTAATTGTCTTTAATGGAGAGATTTACAACCATTTAGAGATTCGGAGTGAGTTGGAAAAGC